>LAZR01000179.1_pt1 | contig 70832 bp, 115 predicted proteins | sample 329461 | NCBI WGS metagenome assembly LAZR01 (sample SAMN03002196, study PRJNA259156) | marine sediment metagenome | biome: sea floor; feature: Hydrothermal impacted sediments; material: marine sediment; isolation source: Loki non-amplified sample from Loki's castle hydrothermal vent sediment ... | reverse complement strand
CCCGAGGAGAAGAAAAAGGTGCTGATGCCTCCTGGTAGTCAAGCGTCTCGGGCACTGTTCGGTTACGACCAGCTTGTGACCGACCGAGCCTACTGGAAGAAACTCATCTTAGTTGAAGGTGTCTTCGATACCATCCGTATGTGGGAACATGGTTACCGGGAAACGGTGGCTACTCTGGGGGTTCATACCACAGAGCTCCAGCGTAACCTGGTGAAACGTCTGCGGCCTGAGAGCGTTATACTACTGAGGGATGGAGACGATGCGGGTCGAGAGGGAGCTATTAAGGAGGCCCGTGAACTAGCTTACGCTATGATAAACGTAGAGATTGCTCAACTACCTGAAGGGAAAGACCCCGACTCGGCCACCCGAGACGAGGTACGGGAGGCTCTTGACAACGCCACTGAAATCGCTCTGGATTACGGTGCAGAGTCGGTGAAATCTACACTTGACAGCCCGTGAGATTCTGGGAACGGGTGTTACAAGAAATTGAAAAGTGCGTTATACTTTGTGCAAACTGCCATCGAGGGTTAAAGAGCTAGACTTCGGAATTGAGAGTCAGAAAGAGGTACATCAATGACCAAGCTGATCGGGAAGACAATTACGGCACCGCTTACCATTAACGTGTCGGGAGTCCCCATTCAGGGACTACGCAACCGGATACGTGTGCTACTGGGGCGACCAGTAGTAGCCCCGCTGTTTCTCCTACAGAACTGTGTGTTTCAGTCGGGGACACAGGTTCCCTGCAGATTTTGGCCCCGCCTTCAGCTCTGTATCTCAGTACTTCGAGGACAAGTCCCGGTGATAGAGAGCCCCCAAACTAAGCCCATGCTGTCGATTCAGTACCCTGACCAGGAGGTGTATCAGTAGAATGTACACATCGAACCCTCTCCCAATTGAATTTCTCTACAATGAACACGGTGAAGACGACAACGGAAAGAAGGGGCATTTCTTTAGTGTTGCCCGTATTGAAATTAACTCTGCTCGGGATAGCCTCACACTGAATATACCGGTTCCTGGGTTAATCCCGTTTACCCGAGACGGTTGGGAAGAACTTACCAATGCGGTCAAACAAGCATTTGAAGAGGAGGAGAAAGACATGATTGATATACTAGGTCTGGAAGCAGCCATGCGTGTTGCTATTGAGCAAGTCGGGGCAACCAAGGACAATGTGCGCGTGACCGTTCACGGCCCGGGTGGTGTTCGAGAGATCACCAAACCTATCGAAGAGGAGGTAGAAAATGGCGAAGAAAACAGCGAGTGACCTAAGTGGTTGGGCATCAGACATCAATACTGATGCGACAAAAGCTCTCATTGAGGAGCTCCAGACCGAGGGCAAGCCTTGGGATAAGTTAGAGAGCAGTCCAAAGAAATATGTCACAAACTACCGGCGCATCTGTCCCAAACGTCCCGAGTGGGAAAACCCTTATCAGATTGTGCCTGTCCACTATCTCGGCCCGAATAGCCGTATGGTGGTCTGTCTCAAAGAGACCGGTCTAGGGGAATGTCCTGCATGTCAGCTACGCTGGGAGCTCCAGAATGGTGGCGATGAGCAGGGCGCCCGCGGACTGCGGCCGGCCATTCGTACATTCCTGAACGTGGTGAAAATAAACCAGGATGGTACCCTGGCCGATGAGAAGGTCTACCTAATGGGCTTGAACCAGCTCCAGTTCCTGGGAAAGAGGGCTACTGAGTACGACCTGGAGGAAGAATCTGAGCTGCCTCTGTTCTACTTCTTTGAGAAGTATGGTGACCTATCCCATGTTGAGACTGGTCGTGACCTATCTATTAAGGCAAAACAGGATAAGCAGGGCGACTATGATGTAATCGTCATGAAATTCTCTGCGGCGCCCCCAAGTCCATTCCCGGGCACTGGGGAGCTACTTGAAGAGGGACTTATCAACTTGCCTGAGGTGGTCGCCATCTCAGAGCCAAAGGAGATGCTGTCCATTATTGAAGGTAGGGCACCTGGAGCCTTGATGTTACCAGCCGGAACGACCGCACCGTCGGCATTCGTAGCACCGGAGGAAGCAGCCGCGGCGCCTTCCGCAGCCCCTTCAAAGAGTAGATTTGGTGGTGACGAAGAAGAGGAAGCGGTAGCAGAGGAACCAGCAGCGGCATCAGAAGAGGAGTCCACTCCTTCAGAGGAGAAAGAGGAGGAGAATCCCCGGGCTGCTAAGGCTCCTCCTAAGACAGACCCTGCCGAGGCGATTAAGCGGCTACGCAGTCAGTAGGAGTAGGTTTACATGGCCGATCCGAAAGAGGTCATCAAAAGGCTGCAGCAAGCAGACTCTGACCTTCCCGTACAGGTGGGACGGGAGGGTGCAATTATCGGTGAGCCTACTGGCTATATCAGTACCCGCTGTCCCACTATTGACTATCTCATTGGCCGGCCGGGGGTTCCACTGGGTGGCATCTCCTTATTTGTGGGTGCATATGGTAGTGGGAAAAGCACCCTCATCCTCAATATCCTAGCGGAAGCGCAGGCATCAGGAGGTCAGGCCGTCATCTTCGATACCGAGGGGCGACTCAATTTCGACCGAGCTCAGAAGTTAGGTGTTGACCTTGATAATCTCATTGTCGCCCAACCCGATACTCTGGAAGATACCTTTGCTGGGGTGAAAGAGGTTATCAATGCAGCCCGAGAAGTGTTAGATGCGGACGATCATATCGTTATTGCTATCGACTCTGTTGCCGGCGCCCCAATGGAGAAGGAGACAAAAGCAGAGAAGATGGCTTTGGGTGCCCAGTCAATTCTCATCCGCCGTGAGCTCCGGGTGCTGAGTAACCTAGTAAACCGCCAGCGGATTGCGTTGGTCATCACGTCACAGCCACGTCAGCGTATCAATCTGGGAGCCTGGGGTAAGCCGGGCACACATTGGTTAGGCGAAGATGCCATCGGTCACGCTGCAATGACGACCATCCTCCTAGAGGAACAGAAACAGTTTGGTGAGGATGCCGCTAGCCCCATTGGTCATCACATTATGGCTACCCTTATTGATACGCGGATTGCTGGTTGCACCGAACCTACGTGTAAAGAGTGTCGACGGAAAGACTTCCGTCGCACCTTCGACTTCTATGATGCAACCGGCCCCGACTTTTTCAGTTCGGCCTTGGATGTATTACAGGAGAAGAAGGCCGTTGGCTACAAAGGCGGCTGGTATAAGTTCAAAGAGTACAAACCGTTTCGCCGCTCGGACTTTGAACAGAAGATAACCGAGTATCCTGAATTACTTGACACACTACGGGACATCCTAAATGGAGGACATCATGAGGACGGATAAAATAGGAATTGAGAGTTGTTCATTCTGTACAGGTACATTCCCTACTCTTCGCCTGAAGACAAGATTCCTGGAGGTTGTATATGTACAGATGTGCCGGGCCTGCATTCTTAAGGCTCTGCAAGAAATTGAGCAACCGTATGAGTACCCGGTTGTCATCGAAGACCGAGACTTAGACTTGGCCCTCCTTGCTCAAGCCGAAGTTGCGGGCCTGGAGGTTCCATGAAATCTGTCTACGCCCATACTTTGTAACTTATATGAGTCTGGAGCGTGGTTCAATTGACCTCTGCGAACATCATCACAAACGTCAGGTTGATCGGGATTATATATTGAACTGGCGGCAGATTCAAAGAGAGGTCTTATGACTTATTCTCCCCTGAAGACAATCCATATCCAGTCGTTTCAGTCCATCAAGGACGCTACTATTGAAATGGGAAGGCTTGTCGTTTTGGTTGGGCCGGGCGATGCCGGAAAGAGTGCTATCCTTCGTGCTTTCCGTGCCGCCTGTCTAAATGATGGTAACGATGAAGACATACGACATGGCGAGAAGAGGACTCAAGTAACACTCACCTTTGAGGACGGGACAGTCATTGAATGGAGCAAAACGAAAAGTAAAGGAGGTGAGTACCGAGCCTTTGGACAAGACTACAGTAAGACAGGTGGCGCCGTACCTGAAGCTATCGCTGACTACTTAGGGATTGGACAGATAGAGATTGACTCCACTAGCGAGCTGACCCCCCAACTGAGTGACCAACACGACTCGCCTTTTGTACTATGGGAGACTGGCAGTAAGCGGGCTCGTATCCTAGGCAAGGCAACTAGATTGGATACAGTTGTCTCCGCTCAAATGCAGTGTAAGAAGGAGATTGACCGCGGCCGGCGGGAGGCAGAGGAAGCCACAACAACCCGGGTCGATGTTGAAGCAAGGCTTGATGCCTTACCTGACTACCAATCTATTGACCACGAGTTGGTGAATGTAGAGGATGACCTCACTACAATTACTGATAGCATCAAGAAGGCAGAGCGGGCTCAGGAGTTGGCTGCTCAGATAGCGGAAGTGCGCTCCCGAGCCACGGCTGTTGACATTACCCCCCTCCAAGAACGCTTATGGGGCGCCTCAGGTGCTTTAGAGACGGCTGAACAGATAAAGGCCCTCTCGTCTCGAATACCAGAGCTGCAGCGGTCTATCACCGAGCTCGGGAAGCGGGCTGATGACCATCGTGTGTCTTATGAGAGCTTCCAGGAACAATACAAGGATGCCTGTACCGAGGCTGGGGCCTGCCTTGTGTGTGGTGGTCTACTCACCCATGAGGAGTGTGAAGGGCGTGGATGAGAACGAGCGGTACATTGGGCCTTCCCATTGGCGCGGCGCCCTGAATTGGAAGGATATCACTGAACGTATCCTGGCTGGCTTCATTTCTGGTACCTTTGCCGGTCTAAGTTTTTGGTTACTGACTCGATTGTTGGGGTAATTATGCACTACAAAGAAATTACATATGGATTTGAGTATGGAGCAGCCTGTGTCCACCGCCTTGCTAGTGACGAGAAGAAGGGTTGGGTCGTGCTTCAGGTTCTAACTCCAAAGAGAGACCTGACAGTATATGTTACAAAGACAGGTAAGATTCGTTTGTACCTGGAAGGGGAGGAGATATCACTGTCATGAAGTGTTTTCTATATCACTGTCCTACTAATACGCAAACCACCTGCCGAGCCTGCGGTCGTCCTGTCTGTCACAAGCATCGAGAACGCCATCTCACGCGATTGGGGAATCCCTCCGTACGCAAGAGGTGTTTAGGATGAACCTTCTCTTCGCCGGCGACCTACACATTGCAGATAAGGCTCCTTCTGGACGGGTGGATGATTACATGCAATCCATTCTCAAGAAGTTGGGAGCTATCGCTGATCTGTGCCGAGAGCACAAGGTTGAGCACGCCTTCTTTACCGGTGATATATTTCATATCAAGCAGCCGAACCGGGTGAGCCACAACCTTATACAGCGGCTTATCCGGGTGTTCAAACAGTTTCCCTGTCCGGTCTACGTTGTCCCTGGCAACCATGACCTCGGGCCTGATGGTATTGAGAGTCTGTCCCGTCAACCTCTGGGAGTTCTTGAGAAGGCTGGCGCAATTGAGGTTATGTTGGGGATGAAAGGATTTGGGCTACAGAAAGGCAATCCCAAATTCTGGCTTGTTCCTCGTCCGTACAGTGCCCAGGCAGAGGGGGTCTACGATGGACAGACCGACCCAAACTATTACTCTTTAGGAGCGCAGGAACATAGTGATATCAGTCAGCAACCGGCTCCTGTTATTGGCCTCGCTCATGGCTCTCTACTAGCTCCGGGAGACAGTCGGCAGTACCCCTACGTCAACGTCGACCAGATATCGGGCATTGACAAGTATGACCTGTTTGTATCGGGTCATTTGCACGAGTGTCTCGGTGTGGTGCCTGTGGGTAAGACCCTCTTCGCCAACCCTGGTAGCATCGCGCGTACCCGCAGGGACATGGCAAGCTATGCTCGACGGGTCGAGGTACTGATAGTAAACGTCGACTCGAAGGGACTGACAGTAGACGAGGTGCCCCTTCCGGGTGTGGCGCCGGCTCTGGAGGTATTTGGTAACCGAGAAGCAATTGATGACCCGGCACGTCCGACTGACGAAATTACCAAGTTTGTTGACATGCTAGGAGAGGGATTAAGAGCTGACGAACTATCCATACCCGAGCTCCTGGCTGAACTTGATGATGTTCTACTAGAAGTAAAGGCAGAAGTCCAGCGTCTACTAGAAGGAGTAAGCTAAAATGGCGGGAGGAGCAATACTTGGGGTGGGTTTATCCGTCGACCGCAATGACGACTGGATAAACAACCACCAGGTCGAATTAACCGTGACGCCGAAGAAGACGAGAGAAACAGCCAATGGGCTTTGGGTGCTTGACCTACCCTTGGACAGTGCAGTCCATCTAATGCAGCTTATCGGATCGGTTCTACGTTCCCATAATGCCCCTATTTACGACATTAACGGAGTGCTCATCTGGATGCCTCCGTCAGAGGAGGCTACAGTATGACTTGGTGCGAAGAATGTGGTGAAGCAAAAGAAGATGTGGGGCCTCTCTACCCTTGTGATTACTGTGTGAAAGACCTTTGCTTTGATTGTCGCCCCCGTAAGAAGCACAAATGCGAGGAGAGGTAATAACATGAAAATACTCAAGAAACAAACAATGGCTTTACAAGAAGGACTGACCGTTTCCATGTGTTCTAATGGTGAATACGGTTGGATTAAATTCAAAGGAGTAGACCCTGAAGGGCGTCCTGTTGAATTACTTTTTAGTACCCACGACACCCTGCCTATTATCGCGAAGATGGTTCGACAATTAGAGGAGGCTACGACATGAACACAATTGAACAACTGAGGAAAGACATCGAATCCTCTCGCACTGACCTGGCCCGGATTGAGGGTCAGCAGAAGAGTGCCCAGGGGGAGCTAGCCAAGTTGGAGGCAGAGGCCAACGAGTTGGGTATCAAACCCGACCAGTTACAGGCCGAAGCTACCCGTATCATGAAGGATGTTGAGGAAGCTCTGGCTGGCGTGATGGAGAGTGTTGGCACCCTACAGGAGACCGTCGATGGAAGAGACTGAATTGGGTGCTGCTACTACATTCATCGGAGAATATCAGGGAGCGAGGGAGCCTGACCTGTCTGGCGATCATCACCTACATTTCCTCATCGTCAAGAGGCGGTGGGTGTGGATACTTCGTATGCAACCCTCGACACTCTGTAAGACCCCACGCTGCCGGCGCGTTAGGATTCATGAGCTATGCAATTGACAGCACAATCCCTTCAACAGTCTGTGAATCAAATGAAGCAACGCTGCGCCGAATGGCGCGGACAGGCAGAGCTCCTACAGACCCAGCAGACCAAGCTACTAGAGCAACAGGGTACAGCACAAGCACAGGTAGACCTGTTGACACAGGCCCAGCAGGTGCTCCAGTTACTGGAAGAGACCTGGCGCGGCCGTTATGAAACGGCTTTAGCGGCTATAGGTAGTCAGGGTTTGAATGCTGTGTTCATCGAAGATGAGTACGAGCTCCTGCTAGAATCTACCATGCGTCGGGGAGTCTCCAATCTAGACATCATACTGGTCAAGAATGGAGAGCGTGTTCGTATCAAAGGAGGTTCGGGTGGCTCTGTGGTACAGGTGCTCTCGTATCTCTTGCGTCACCTAATGACTACTTCGCACCATCCTGCCCTGAGGCGCCTTGAGGCCCTGGACGAGCCTTTTAGTATGGTCGCCGCGGAACAACGGCCGGCCCTCTGCTCGATGGTACAGGAGATTACACAACGTCTCGACTTCCAACTACTGTTCTCATCGCATGAAGACGAATTGTTGGACGCCGCAGATGTAGCCTACCTCGTCCGACCGGGCGGTGTAGTGGAGCGACTGAAGTCAAGTCAGGAGGAACGAGCATGAGAGTAATGGGAATTGACCCAGACACAAAGGCAATCACGAGTGTCATCCTTGACGGTGACAGCAAATCTATTAGCCCGATCATTACTCGTTTAGAAGCTAAGGGGCGCCTGGCAGAAGACCGAATTGAGGGCCTCTACAAGGAACTGTTTCAGTGTTCACCCCGGGAACATCTTGATTGGGTATACATAGAGTCCCCTGTCATGGGGGTGAATGCAAAGGCTCTCAGCTATCAGGCCCAGGTCATTGGGATGATTCGGTACTGGCTCTGGTATCATGACATGCCTCACTCACTCGTGAATAATGGTACCTGGAAGAAGGCGATTTTGGGTAATGGTCACGCCTCTAAGGAGGAGATCACAGCCTATGCCCAACAGGTACTGGAGCTAGAGCCCGGTCAACCCCAGGACGTATACGACGCCGCCTGTATTGCCGAGTTCGGGCTCGGCCGGCGGAGGAGAGGAGAAGACTGATGCAGAATCCTTTTAGACGAAAACGATCTATTGAAGAATGGGAGCAGCTAATCGGTATTAAGATATTAGACCCAGATGGTTTTGACCGTAAAGACCGTCACCTATATGAACGGAAGTTCACTCGTTCGGAGTTTAAGGCTGGCGCCCTTGCATCCACCTGCCTCTGGCCCCGTGAATTCCTTGATGGCAGTATGAGGTGGTAATTGCTATCTAACAAAGACTGTACTCGCTGCCCCGCCCTGGTAAAAGGGCGCAACTGCGTCGTCAACGGTGCTGGCATTAACAACGCGAAAATCGCTTTCGTGGGCGAGGGGCCAGGCCAGTGGGAGGACAAAAAGCGGCGCCCCTTCGTAGGGAAAGCCGGCCGGGTACTAAAGGTGATTGAATGGTTGGCAGGGATCGACCAGTACAAAGTCTTTCATACTAATGCCACCCGTTGTTTTGGGGGACGTAACCCTACTGGGGCTGAGGTAGACAATTGTCATGACTACCTCATCGAAGAGTTGAAGGAGCTGAATCCAACAGTAATTGTCGCACTGGGGGGCGCTGCTATCCGCTCGCTCTATCGTCGTGGGGTGACGGTGGGCTCTGTCATGGGGTTCACGCTCTACAATGAAGAACTCCCAGGCATACCTATTATCCCTACCTACCACCCTAGCTACATAATGAGAAAGCACTGGGATGAAGTGGCTCTTGTCCTCGCACACTTCCGCAAGGCTAAACGAATAGCTGACGCTGGGGGCATTGAGGAGAAGCTAGGTTCCTATGTAGGGATTACGACTTTGGCCGATCTTCGGGCACTCCGAGACTATCTGCTGGGCCCGACTGTAGATGAAATTTCGGTCGACACGGAAACTTGTGGTCTCTCCTGGCTTGACGACGAACTACTTTGTGTCAGCTTCTCAGGTGAAGAAGGAACTGGCTTTAGTGTACCTATCCTCCATCGTGGCGAGCATACTGTTACGAAGATGAAGGGACGGGGGAAGACCCGCAAGGACGTTCCTGAGCAGGAGTGGTACCCAGTCCCCTACTGGGATTTAGACACCGAGATGCCCGAAGCTATCAGCATCCTTGATGAAATACTCCGTTCTGACAAGCCAAAGTCAGGGCAGAATATAGGATTTGATTTGAGGATGTTGGAGCGCCGGCCGGATGAAGAGGCTGTAACAGCTCAGACTGCTTTTGGTTTCCAGGTCAACAATGTCGCCCACGACACGCGCTTGCTCTCGTCCCTACTATCGGAAGTTAGCCCGGCCAACCTGACTGTACTGACTGCTTACTGGACGGATATACCATATTATGAGGCTGAACTTGCTCACATGAAGTCCCGGATGTGGGAAGTCGAAGACGAGAAATTATGGGAGTACGGCGGCGCCGACGTGGACGTTGTGAAGACTCTAGTTCCTACCCTCTACCCTAAGGTACAGGAGGAAGGTTCGGATTGGCTATACAAAAACATTAGCATTCCCCTCATTCGCTGCGCTACGAAGTTAGAAGAGCGTGGCGTCTACATTGACCAGGAATACTTTGATAACCTCTGTCGATATTATAAAAATCGTCTTCAAGTGTCGAAGGAGACACTAGATGAGACAATGGGACGCCGCATAGAGAGTCCTACCTACTACCAGAACGTGCAGAATCTGGTCTTCAAAGAACTCGATCTACCATTGACCAACTGGGTTACAAAGGGGGCCTTGAAAGAATGTAAAAACTGTAAGAGAGATACACCCTGTTCCCCTAATCATGCGTCGACATCTGCCGACGCGCTGAGTGAATTGAATGAGCGAGTAGACCATCCTGTTCTCCCTCTTCTCATTGACATCCGCCACATCGAGAAGTTTTATGGTACCTACTTAGAAGGAGGTGCCGGTGGTGGATTCCGTTCGCATATCCGTACCGATGGGCGTATCCATGCTCGCTGGAATGCAGCCCGGGCCTCCACAGGCCGTTTCTCCTGTGAGAATCCCAACCTAATGAACCCGCCGAAGGAAGTAAAGATTGACTCGGATGAATACAATATTCACTCTGAGGATGCGATCCGCTCGATGTTCATTGCCCCCCCTGGTTATGGTGTGCTTAACGCTGACTGGAGTCAGGCCGAGGTCTGGGTCATGGCTTATGAGACGGGGGACGAGCAACTACTCGGATTGTTGCGCTCGGGTCAGGACATTCACGCCTATGTTGCCCGGGAGCTCTGTAAGTTAGGTATCTCCTCCCGCTTTCCTAAGGATAGCGTTGATGAAGAGCTGTCACTTGCTGACTGGAACGAGAAGTATCCTTCTATCCGTAGTAGGGGTAAGGTCTTCGTCTTTGGGATGAACTATGGGTTGACCGAAGAGGGGGCAGGGCAACGTCTTGGCTGTAGTAAGGAAGAAGCAGCCCCACTACTGTCGCACTATACGCAGTATATCTTCCCTTCGATGGGCGCCTACTTTATACGCATACGAGAAGAGCTGTTTAAGTACGGGGTCGTCCGTGATATCTTCGGCCGGGGCCGGCACTTCGCAGAGATACCTGCCCTAGCCGCTCTACGCTATAAGGGGGACTTAGAGAGCGCCATCCGTCAGGGGTACAACCTTCCTGTACAGGGGGGCGCTCATGACCTCCATTCTCTAGCTCATATTGCTACAGAGCGCGAGTTGTCCTCCTTTGTCTTCCCAGTCTTGGAGATGCACGACTCCCTCTTGATGGAAGCGCCTCTCGACCGCTTAGAAGAGGCCGGCGCCGCAGTTAAAGAGCTCTGGGTGCGGGTGGCACATGATACGATCCTTCCCTCAGGCAAGCGACTTGACTGGGATATCCCTGTTGATGTGCAGATGGGTCGCTCATTTGGGGACTTGACACTCCAGGAAGGTGCAGAATAAAATGAGGAGCCTGTTATGACTAAACAAGAAGAGACTCGTCGAGACATCCTTTCAGATGAAGAGGAGATGTCTGAAGTCTATCGCTCCCTGAGAAAATGGCTGCGTCAGGGGAACTCGTTGGAATCGTGGAGTTGGGTGGACAAGAACCCTTTCCCACACGATAGTATTCGCAAGAGGATTTGGTCTAAGCTCTCCACCCTTGCAAGTTGGATCACCCCACATAGGAACGGTCATGACAAAGGGTAAAGAACTTATCGTCCGGGGCCCAGATGGGTTGATGCCCGCTCAGCGTGAGTACATACAGAAGTACGCAGAGCTAGGTTCAGAGAAAGAGGCACGTAAGGAGCTGAATCTTCAGAACCGCAGAGTAACACGTTGGCTTCGAGAAGATGAAGCCTTCCAGAGAGCCTACGAGGAAGTCGTCACTGGTACCCACGAGCTCGTCCGCCTCCGTCTTAAGGCCATCGAGGAAGAGGTACCAGAAGCCATCCGAGCACTCATGGCCGCTACGAAGCCCATGAAGATTACCTGTCCTTTTGATAAAACACACACCTTCACCATCACGGTTGACCATCCCGGGGTGCGGGCTAAGATGGTAGAGATGCTAATGAAGTCTCAAGGACATCTCAAAGATGTGCGTCGTATCGAGGGGGAGGTGGGGGTGATTGAGATGACGATGGGGCAGCGCATCGCTCTAGCCCTCTGGAAAGATGGGAAGGATATTTCAGCCCAGTCTCGGATAGAGCTGATAGGGATGGGCCTCATTGACGAGACTATTTAATAGGTTGTGCAATACAATAGGTTTCCCTGCGTTATGGATAGAGGAGGTACATAATGTTACTTGACGCCCTTCTGTTTACGTTTGCTGCTTTCTTGGGTGCAGGCTCGGGGGCCTTCCTGCATGAGGGGTGGTGGGGCACCAGTCTTAATGATACGTGGTCGAGAGAGGCTTGGTACGGTCGAATTCTTGTTTGGAGCATAGGTCTTGTCCTGGCTTTTCTGGCCTTCACTGCGCTATTACAAGGACTAAAATAGGAGGTGTACTATGGTGACGAATACGGATAGACCCGAGGTGGGTCAGATATGGGCAGACCTGGACAAGAGGATGGTTGGACGTAAAGTTGTCATTGATTACGTTGACCCCCATTATGTCCGCGTCCATAGCCTAATATCAGGGAGACACGCCACGATTAGTCGGCGCCGCTTGCGCCCTACCCATAACGGATTCGAGTTAGTAGGAAAGGTGTAAAATGCCTAAAATAGTACCTGTAGTTTCTAGTATGGTGGTGGCTCTAGGGTGGAACCCGGAGACGCTCAAGCTGATTGCACAGTTTGGTGACCAGTTTTATGAGTACGATAATGTACCGGCCGATGTTGCGGCCACAGTAATCTTCTCAGAGTCGATTGGTTCAACCTTCAATACTCTGGTGAAGAAGGGGGGATTCAACTACAGACGTATTACGGCCGACCAAGCCTCTGCCTAGCCAAGGGGGAGATATGGAATCATGGGAAAACGAAGAAAGCGACAATCCTCCAAGAAAGTGGCCCACCGCAAGCACACGCCTAAACTGGGCCCGAAACAATTATCAGAATCACAGCCTCCAGTGGAAACTGCAGCGGTTCCTGATCCTGTTAATGAACATGATAGCTCTGAACGACCAACTGGAGGAGGAGGGCGGGGAGGCTCTAGTGTCCCCCAAACAGAGGAAACAGTGGATCGAAATGTATGAGACTTTTAGGCCGACGCAGCAGGCAGGGAGACCGCGAAACAATGAGTAAACGAGGCCCTCGTCGCCGTCCAATTGAAGAACGTTTCTGGCCGAAGGTGGCTGCTGCCAATGAGGATGGCTGTCTAATTTGGACAGGAGCGAAAACTACACAAGGTTACGGTAGTATCAGTCTAGGGGGGCACCAAGGGAAGACAATTGAGGCCCACCGCTGGGCCTACGAACAAGGAAAAGGCCCTGTTCCAGAAGGACTGGAACTCGACCACCTCTGTCGCAATAGGTTATGCGTGGAGGTGACTCACATGGAAGCGGTTACTCACCAAGAGAATGTGCTCCGTGGGGAGGCTCCTCCAGCGCAACAAGCACGACAGGAATCCTGCATTCACGGTCATCTCTTTGATAAAGGTAATACGTATATACGCCCCGATGGGAAGAGGCACTGTAGAACCTGTGGCCGGGACGCGAATCGGAAACACTCCCTGAAGCAACAGAAGTCCTCTACAGAGGTTTTTTCGGAGCCGGCGGAGCAGAGATTAGGGGACTGGCCCTACCGACTAGTCCAGACTCCAGACGATCTCATTGCGCTGGCTGAATGGCTTCAAAAGCTAGGCGCCGAGGAAGAGAAGACTCCTGTTGGGATAGCTGCGAATAGTGAGGAGCTGGCTTTTGCCACGAATTCTCAGGGGTGGTTACTCCGTATCAATCATAGTGGAGTCAATACACCGTTTAGCTACGCTCGTGATGTAATGAAGAAGCTACTCACTACTGAACGGGGAGCGCCGGCCTTAGTCACCCGGGATACAGGAGCTTTGGTGATGATCCTACAACAATGGCTGGGCACCTACGACAGGGATGCACTCCTCTCCAGTGTCAAACACGATATGTTGGCCTTAGAGTACACAACCGGTCGTCCCATCGCCCGTGATATCACCCCCCTCAAGGATGCTCTCGACTGTGCTGTTGTCGGGCCGGCGATGGCTCTCGAAGCACCTCGTTTTTATCAGCAGGTGGGTCTACCTTTAATACAACACAACGCCAAACGACTTAGGTTTGATCTAGAAGAGGGGCCTCCCTCAGAGGGCCTGTCTCGCTGGACATTGACCTACGACTGGCTCCTATTCCGGGTGCTCGCTTACTACACTCACGATCCTACCTTCAAGCGATGGTTCCAGGATGGACAAAATCCGTTAGAGATGTTCAGTCAGGCAGTTGAATTGGACTCTAAGGAAGCAGTAACCTTCCTCTTATGGATGGTCTGTGGCGAGGAGGAGGAGCTAGTCAGCCGGTACTACCCGGACTGGGCTGCTAACATGCCTGAGACTCCCCAACTAATAAAAGCCTCCCGGGTAGACAAGACTCTTCCTAACTTCCGCCTCGGTCTCCTCCGTTTGACTGATCAATCTGTTTCAACACGAAAGACGACAACATTGTACGGGCGCCAGTCCCCTTGGGGCTTGCGGCCTGCAGAGCTCCTCCACTTCTCAATTATGGGTTCGGTCAATGACCTATTAGATGTAGCTGTGGCTTCAATTATCAACATGGGTTCTGAACAACACTGGTTAGTACCAGAGAAGAACACACGTTATAACCACTGGCTACGTGCTACAGTGATGGGTTACACTAAAGAAGAGCCTATGAAATGGCAACAGCAATTGGAGCAAATAGGCGGATTGAACAATCCTTTAGGAGATATTTCACTGGAACCGAAAGTAGCTGTCGAATGAATTTAAAAGACTACTGTGGCAGATGTAAACTCATAATATTGAAATCACCTATTAGATGTAGCTGTGGCCTTTCTTTCTGTACTGTCGAGTGTTGGGGTGCACACGATGTAGACACTCATGATTACCCAGAGGAATCTGAATGATAAGCGAAGCCACGTTGTTAGACATTGACTTGTTTGGTGAGGACAAGGACGATGCTGGTGTTAGAATGAGGTCGTCCAGAATGGTTACGACACGGAAGCCTCAGACGTGCAGATTCAGCAAGCCCCATAACATTCCCATAGGGCATCGAGCACGAGTTGAAGAGGCCATCCTCGACAATAAATGGGGACGCTTCTATGTGTGTGCTCCATGTCTTATCTCTTGGGTAGAGGAGTGGGGGTAACAGTCATGTCGTGTCACCCGACCCACTTCGAATCTGGCCCCCTCCCGGGTAAGACCGAGGAGGAGATTGAGAAGAACTGGCGGGACTTCAAGAGGGAAGACCGAGTTGACTCCCGAGCCATCCGCCGGCAACACCGATTCAAGCCAGGCCATGAGCCCGACTTCGCCGAACCCGACAGCGGCTGGCGCTATGTGCGTATAGAGTTGGAGTATGATGCAGAACCTGACCAGCGTGACCAGCTACATGGTGGCCCCCCTTCTGGTTTACCTTGCGAACAGTGTGGGACGATGACTACCATTTGCGGAGAGAAAACCATGTGGGAAGTGTACACCCAACCCGGAGTGGAAGTGGTTAATTTAGAAAGCATGACCGAAGCTCGGAAGAAGGAGCTGCAGGAGATGAAGGTGGTTATTCTGTGTTGCCCTCAGTGCAAAGCGAAATCACAGTGGTTGGAAGAATTCCTTCCTAGGGGGTTAGGTCATGGCGGATGAACTTAAATCTTGGTATCAGGAACAATATAATCACCCTTGTCCGACATGTAAATTGGAACACAGTCGCATCCCTACAATACGGACAACATATACCCGAGAGGAAGGGTCTGTGGAGATGAGGTTCCTACCTTGTGAATTACGCGGCGTGGTCGAAGGGACAATTCACCCTGGCCGCGAAGAAGGTCTAGACGATACACCAGCAAATATCTATGGACTTCTATGGGGAATACCTGGAACAAATCAAGCCCTCTTCCAGGACATCTTATACATGAATTGATATGCTCGTGAAAGTTCGAGTCAAAGGGTCTCCTTACAACGCGGTTAAGCCTGGTATTATTGGGGAAGTGGTAGGACGTAAGTTTCTAAGTCTTCCGCATGAGGTACTGAAGGTACGGTTTAAGGATGGCACTCTCTGGACACTTTACCCAGATGAAGTGGAGGTATTAGATGACTAAAAAGTGTGAACAGCGCCAACCGACCTTCCGGGTAAGTATGCACGTTCCCGCCACTTCCTGGCACCCCCATACAGATAAGACCTTTCAAGTCAAAGGTAAGACAGAATTCGAAGCGTGGGCGTACACTATGCGGGATATGCTGGTGGCATTAACACATAGTAACCAACGTTTGATGGTGGGGTATTGGGCGGATGCTCTTAACGCTCTCCCTTCTAATATACGCCGAACTCTCATTGCCGCTATTGCACAGGGTCTCGGTTTGGACATACGGCCGGCGCCCGACGACCCTCAAGCTATTGAGATACATTTGGTACCTCGATACGAAGCCTTAGTAGGCGATCAAAAGACAGAGAGCGGCCTAGTCGTTCCAAATAAGGGAGAAAAATCTCCCTTGCTTTTACCCAACGATCCCCGATACAATGAAAGGAACTGATATGACCCCACCTTCAGATATGGTTCATGTATTATGTGCCCGACACGGCTGTGACTTATTTGTTCCGGCCGAGCGACGGAAGAATGGTGCTAAATACTGCAGCCCTGTGTGTAAAAACCGGGTCGCGCGTAGTCGCTACAAGAAGGGCGAAAGTAACGGGCGAGACCAGGAGCCTCGTACTCTTGACCAGCGCATTGAGAAAGAGAAGGAGCGTCTCCACCAGAATGAGATGACTCGTACTCTACAGGAGCTCACCCGCGGCGCCGCAAAGCGTCAGGAGTATGTGGCAGCTATCCAATCAGTGTTGCGTCCCTTCGAACCAAGTATCGTTCGTCCCTTCCCGGAGCACGATGCTCAAACCACTGTCGACTGGGCTGTTCAGCTTAGTGACTGGCACATAGGGCAGAAGACAGACCTGGAGCATACCGGTGGAATATACGAACAGAACCTCGAAGTCACCCGGGCCCAGGTAGACAAGCTACTTGAAGCATTGTCTGGTATCTTCTATGAGTCCAAGGGTAAGCATGTGAAACGCCTCTGGGTGCCCATCCTGGGAGACATTGTAGAGGGAGATTCCATGCGGCCGGCCCAGCTTAGGGAAATCCAGATACCGGTGGTGAAGCAGACAGTTGAGGGGTTTGACTTACTGGCCTACTTCCTGCGCTCTCTGCTGCAGCTCCCGGGCTTAGAAGAGCTTGTGGTTGATGTAGTGGGGGGTAACCATGACCGCACTACCCAGAAGCCGGGTAATGCTGGCCTGGGCGAGAGCGACTTTTGTGATACATTCGCCTGGCTTATTGGAGCTATGTTGCAGCGGTCGTTCGAAGACGAGCCTCGGGTTCAGGTTACCAACTGGGAGACTTGGTTTGGTACGCGCGAGTTTGGTGGACTGCGCCACGTCTTTGAACATGGTGCCAGCATCCGAACAAGTGGTGGGAGTTATGGGGGTATTCCCTTCTATCCCATCATCAACGCAGCGAGACAGTACGAGTCTATGCTGGGTGGTGTAGATATTGTGTGGTTCGGCCACCAGCATACCCCCTATCACCTCCCTCTCGGGCAGCGAGGTCATGTGATTGGCAATGGTTCCCTACCAGCGACCAGTCGCTTTGTCCAGTCCAGGTATAAGACACTCCGCCGGCCACAGCAGTGGCTCGTAGAGTTCCATCGGAAGCACGGCGCCACTGCCTTCCGTCCCCTCTACGCGGATATAAATCTTCCCACACCGGGAGAGGTGTGGGACGTGAAACAATCCCGACAGTAATACGTTACACTTAAGCAGGAGGTGCAACATGGCTACAGATTTATACGCTCGGTTGACTCACGAAGAGTACAAAATCTTCGAAGAACAACTCCTACAATACCAGAAATTAGAAACAGCCCATACTTCTGTAGAAGGCTTCTACCATAAGTCATTTCGTCTCCGTGTTGGGGATATCACCCTGGAAGTCCATGGGCCTTTGGTGAAGACCGGATGAAGAAAGTTTATCTCATTGGCTCGTTGAGAAACCCACAGCTACCCGTTATAGGTAATCATATCCGTGACCTTGGGTTCGACGTGTTCGACGATTGGTGGGCCGGGGGTTATGAGGCGGATGACTGGTGGCAGAAATACGAGCAGACAAAAGGGCGCTCCTACGCGGAGGCTCTAGGTGACCGCTATGCCAAACATATTTTTGAGTTCGACCTACACCACCTCAACACCTCCGACCTCGGTGTGTTGGTACTACCAGCGGGGAAGTCTGGACATATTGAAATGGGATACCTTATTGGACGTGGAATACCATGTTACGTCCTCTTCGAGGGCGAACCTGAGAGATTTGATGTAATGTATCGTTTTGCGTCCAAGGTTTTCTTGCACCTAGACGACTTACTCACAGAGCTGAAGGGGGTCTTTCATGCTGAATGACTTAGCACGGGAAATACACCAGACTGCCCGGGATAAGGGTTGGTGGGAGAAAGAACGTAATTTTGGGGAGAGTATTGCCCTCGCCCATTCGGAACTCTCTGAGGCGTTAGAAGCCTGGCGTGTAGGGACGCCGGCCGCGAGCACTAAGAAGCCAGAGGGATGGGGGATTGAATTGATGGACTGCATTATTCGCATTCTCGACCTTTGTGCTGCTTATTCCCTCGATGCTGATAGCCTCATTCGTTGGAAGATGAACTACAATAAAACCCGACCTTACAGGCATGGTGGTAAGCGTTGTTGATTTGTTGTAGTAGACTAGCTTGAATAAGAAGGTGCATTTAGTGTTAGACTTACTTCGAGAGACGGTCATTCTTGGAGTAATAGGCTCCTTTGGGGCCTCTATTGCGATTTTCATTTACAAATTGGCGACAGGAGCCTAGCCCTGAAAAACAAGACTTACATTTACATTGCCGGGTCTTACATGGCCGCGGGGGGTGGTCACGATTGGCGCTCATTTTACGAAATAGACAAGCATATCAATGAGGCCCGTCTCTGGGCCACCCGACTGGTAACAGAAGGTATCCCCTTCTTCTGTCCCCATATGAACTCTGCCCATATGGAGGTTCTATCCCCCAGCACACCACCTGAGTTCTGGTATGACATGGATATGCTCTTCCTTAAACAGGCGTCCGCGCTACTTCTCATTCCCGGGTGGGAGAACTCAAAGGGGGCTGTATTAGAATTGAAACAGGCGCGATTATTACCAATCCCTTACTTTGAGTACCTGGAATTCGACCTGCTAGTTTCGTTTTGGAAGGACATGAAGGAGGACTCTCTATGAATGAACTCTGGTTCCCAGGGGCTAGGCGCGACCCCGGGCCTGCATGGAAGGTGTCAGGACAGCCCCACCCTAAGAAGGGTACCGTTTACCACTCAATGGTGGGATCATGGGCCTCCGCAGTCGCTGTGCTGAATGGTTCTGAGGAAAGTTCGTGGCAGTTCAGTATCCTAAAGAGTGGAGAAACCCTACAGCATTACGAGGTTACAGCCTGGGCCTGGCACTGTGGCGACCGTGATGACCCCGCAGGAGAGATAAGTAACAACCGTGATCTGGACGGTATAGAGTTCGAGGGTGGGCCTATAGGTAACGAGTCGGAACCACTAACCGAGGCGCAAGTCGCGGCGGCTATCAAACTGACTGCGTGGCTCCTTGAGCAGGGCCACTTACCTAACCTGCGGCGCACGGGTGACAACCGGGGACGGTGGGAGCATAATGAGATTATACCCACTGCCTGCCCATCCCACCGTATCCCCCACCAGAAAATTCAACAAGGAGTAGTAGACCTAGAGGAGGACGATATGACACCCCAGGAAATGCTGAAGCAGATGCTAACCCTAAACGTTCCTATCTGGGGAGCAACAGGGCCCGTGACGCTCAGCCAGCTCCTACACTACGCTTATCATGGCTCGCCTACTGAGCACCAGGGGTTCGCTACATATAAGCAAATTTTACAAGTGGCGAAGATTGCAGTGACGAACCGGGACGGACTACAAGCAGCTAATGATGCCATTGCAGAACACCTCGCGGTACACAACAGCTCGGGGGGTGTTATTGATCGGAGTACAGGGGAGTTCGTAGCAAAACTCGCTGCTTTATTGGGACAGATGGGAGATGACATAGATGAGCTTGCAGAGACTTTCGAGTAGGAAGCTAGCTGCGGTGTTGGGGGCTATAGGAGGGATAGTTGGCCTTCTTCTTGGCCTTGCTGTTCTCTACCCTCTACCTCTGACCGAGTATATTATACTAACGGCCGTGATTGCCATGGCCGGCCTAGGTGGATTCAACGTCTATCGTCAGTCCCGTATTGATGAGCAGGAGAATACCACATGAGTGGGAGCGAGAGATTTCATACTATTCTTAGGGAACTAGGGGAAATGCACGACAAAAAACAGCAGGATTATGGTACCGACTCTGACCCGTTTGCTAATGTGCGTGGGAGCCTTGACTGGGGTATACAGCCCTGGATTGGGGGCCTCCTACGCGCCACAGATAAGATGCACCGGCTTCAGAAGTTTGCCCGGGTAGGTAAACTTGCAAACGAGGCAGTAGAGGACAGCTTCCGTGATCTTGCTGTCTATGCTATCATCAGCCTCATCTTATATGAAGAAACACGATGGGAACTTATAACTATTGCGAAGGAGAAGACGACCGATGAGTAATGTAGCTAACAGGAAGGCCCTATCCTCAAGCGTCCCTATCCATATAGACGAGGTGTGGGCCGGGTGACCTTTGAGCGGAACTTATTGTTTAGGAAGGTAGAGACGTTGCAGTCCGCCTTGAATGTTATGTCCCTAAAGGGGATAGAACCCAAGGAAGTCTCAGGAGAGGAACAGCCGACGGAGGAGCTCGGCAATTCCCCCAATGGTGGCGAGAAGAGCGGTGATGACCCCACTCTGCTTGATGAAGGTTAGCCTGCCGTGGTGATTAGTTTGGTGCTCTGCTAGGGTATTGATAATTGCAGCCAACAGGTCTTGATCTGACGTGTGGAGCTTCTCATGCCGAACAGTCCACTCTTTGAGCTCCCGCACATCCGCTGCAATATCCTCTAGTTGGTGGTCGACATCGGCCGTCATGAAGTGGCCTCCTCTATAAGATGGTCGACCCGCTTCCAAACCTGAGCACTCTCGAACACCGTGAGGCAGGCCAGGAACACGGCCGGAATAAGTTTCCAGTACCGACGCTGTTCAATAGCCCATAGCGTCCACTCTGATGAGGTAGCTGCAAACACTAGGCCGGCCAGAGCGGAAAATGAACCGCGGATAACTGCTTCTTTCATATCAATTCCATTCTACCATATTTAGCTAGCGGTGCTGCTATCTGTGATGAGTCCCAAATTTGCTAGTTCGGTCAGTAGATCAGCCAGAGCGCCTTCAGGATTATCCCTCGCTCCGGTCACAGCAGGCTTGGCTATGGGGGCAGTGCCGTAGAATCCTACAGTAGAGCCATCATGATTCAATGCCCCGTCAATCTCCACTTCACCGAACACAGTCAACTTCTTAGCGGTATGGTCTATCCGCACAGCTTCTGCCGCTCCATCAAGGAACTGTGTGAGGACACTAGCACCTGCTGCTGATAGCCGTCCGAAGCGAAATATTATGTTGTCTGTTCCTCCTTCACTTGTAGCATCAAAGTAAACAGTTACGGCTCGATTGGGAGTGGTGCCTGTAATGCTCTGCTTGATCTCAGTAGTCAGTGAGGCAGGGGCCCCTACGCCTCCCTCGCCATCAAACGTCAGGTCACCTACGAGGTTGATATTACCACTGAGGTCTGCTGACACCCCCGTAAGCGCACCATCAATTACGACAGCATCTGGTGTACGGAGGGTATCTGCGGCTGATCGGTACCACTGAGCATCCCCTCCAATAACAATTCCGGCGCCCGATCCAGTGATTGGGAGCTGGAGCTGACCACTGCTATCGAGGCGGGCCTGCTCTGTCTGCCCAATGGCCCAGGAGAAGAAGTTGTTTGTCCGGCTGTAATCGAGGAAGTCGCCAGTATCAAAGTTAACCCGGGAAACAATCCCCAGAGGGTCGCCTACACCGGCGTTATAGTGCTCTAAGACCTGAGTGGCCGTGAGTACGGTTGGGTAGACAGCCACCTCATCTAGAGACCCATTAAAGAATTCATCAGAGGCTGCTACTCTTCGTCCAATATGGAAGTCGTCATTCGTGTCGACCATCGTATCATTAGTAACCGCACCTGTCACATCCACCCCATCAATGTATAGAAGAACAGTGGCCCCAGTCTTCGTAGCCACTACATGATGCCAACCCGTACCCGTGGTAGTAGAGGTGGAACTCACCAGTATAGAAGTGTTCTCACGTAGGAGTTGGAGTGTGTTCGCATCAGACATTCTAAGCTGGTAGGCGCCGGAACCCTTTGCAATAATGGTCATGAAAGAGCCATCAGCGGCCTTCTTAATCCATGCCTCTAGGGTGAATGGGCCATCACCTAAGTCGAGACTAGCCTTGTCCGTAGCTGAGATGTACCCTGTAGTACCATTCAGTGTAATAGCATCGTCACTATCACCCGTGATGGTACCTGTAACACCATAGGTAATCCCGCCATTTGGTGAGCCAGTATTACCATTTCCACTGCTGTCGGCCAGATCACCCGATGCGTCACCAAGACGCCAGAAGCCTCCAGGAGTATCGTCAATGATACGGAAGTAGTAATGCCCGCCAAACCCGGCGTGGAAGGTAGGGTCTTCAAATTCGATACGTCCGACTTCTACTCCCGACGCCGTACTCCGAAGTAGAAGACGCTCCCGGGCGGCAGTACCCCCTCGAATAGTCTGTCCCCCCGAACGGCCGGCCAACAGTACATACTGAGTATGGTCATCATCGCTTAGTCCCGTCAGCAGACCGTGGTCATCACCGACACCGGTTAGTCCTGAATATTGGGTGGCAAATCCGTTACCAAAGGAGTTGCCTACATGCACATTTAGATAGTCCGTATCTACTGTAATGAACGTTGTACCGCCATCCATTGAGGTCAGCGGGTAGCCATAGATGTTTTTAATGTAAAGACCGTCATTATTGTTGATGGCGGCACTACCGAAGTCTCCGAACGTACCGGCGCTATTGTCAAAACGGATGACAATGTTATCGAATGTGATATCGTCTATGCTAGCAGAACCGGCCGCGGTACTGAAGGCTACACCTGATCCAGTGTAGAAGATAACAAGGTTCTTCCAATGGTATTCGTTGCTCCCATTAGCAAGAGCTAATCCGTTTGCAACAGTGTACACCCCACTAATAACTCGTAACCGGTCAGGGGACGGGGCCGTCCCTCCGGTAAAGTGCCACCACCGTGTAATAGTAAGAACATTATTCAGAGCTACTAGTGTATCGGGGGCGAAAGTTGCACTAGTGCCTGCCACTAAGAAAAAGCCGGCAAGGGTACCAGTACAATTCTCTACTCTTAAGTCAACATTACCGAGAGAGTCACTACCGTCCTGTCGGAGAATATATCCAGCCGTTGCAAAGTTACAGTTCTCAAAACTAATATTTCTTACTTCATTGCCTGTATTCACATCATAGATAGCTAGAGCATTAGCAGAGTCTGGGGCCAGTCCTATGTTCCTAAAGAGGAGGACACCATTTGTGTTTCCTCCAGTAGAACCTTGAATAAAGATATCCTCACTGGTCGGTGCGGTAATTGTGACACGTAAGCGGTCGGGGGAAGTGATGATAATCGTGGCACTAGCCCCCATGCCTCCAATGTCAATACTTCCTTCTGTTACACTACCACAGAGCCAGATAGTTCGAGCACCCGAGGCTCCAGCCGCGGTGATCGCATCCGCAACCGCCGCAGCTAGTGTGGTGTGGGTACCACCACCATCTGAGTCAACAGTGAAGTCCATACAGTTGGTGTCAAAACCAACAACTTGTATTTCCACTCGTCCAGTAAACGAGCGTCCACCTACCTGTCCTGAGGTACGCCGGGCCCTAGCCCGGAAAAAGTGAGGGCCTGTAAGATCGGTAAAGAGAACCTCGCCGGCACGGTTTGTAGTTTCTACTGAACTTGTCGTGCGATCTGTTAGGTCAATAGCCTCTACGTCGACCCCTGCGAGCGGCCTCGCATCCTCATTAACCGCAACTACTCTGAACCATGCCATTGCTAACCTCCTGTACTCCCGAATGGCGCCCTAGACTTCACGCTGGCACTTCGCTCCCAAGCAAGCGAGAGCACGAAGTCTCTCCTCGTTAGGAGGTCTGTCTCCCACAGATCAATAACCTTGATTCCTTGGCTCATAAGTTGGGTCTTCATAATAAAGTCCCGGGCACGATCCTCTGGCTGTTCAAGGTGGAACCGTTCCCCCATAACCCTCCAACCCTCAAGCCTACGTTCCAGAAAATAGTCGAGGATGTAGCCACCAAAACGAGTGCGCCCTCCAAAGATACCATGCTGAAAAAGGAAGTCCACATCTGGTATCTGTTTCTTATCTATAGTTAGGAATTCCCAAACAATGAATTCAGGAAGTGAACCATTCCACTTCGCCTTCCATACCTCAAATCTCTGTAAGAGGGCTTCCTCCTGCTCGGGAGGAATAGGGAACCCCGAGCCGGACAGAGGTCTGAGCTCGCGTCCTTCACGCTCAGCGGCTTCTGCTTGGCCGGGTGTACGGGGGCGCCGGGGACTTACAAGTAGAGGACGGACACTTAATTCTCCAGGCCGGCGAGCCATGACTACACCTCCTGGTGGGGGCAGATATTGCCCCGACTTGTCGCCATATTACAATTATGGCATAGAACCTGGAATCCTCCAGGCCAATTATTCTCCCGCAACCATCTATAGAGACCGGGACTACTGCGAGGAGCTCCCTTTGGCTTGATCCCATTAATATGATCTAGTGCGAGAAAAGGCTCTTTGTCTTCTCCACAACAAGCACAAGAGCCCCCATATTGTTCAAGAGTTTGCTGCCGAAGGCGTCGTCGAGATTTCCTTAATAAAGCTCGTGACTGTTCAGGATGGGCAGCTCTCCATTTCCGCTGGTACTCTCGGTGGTAACTACGATACTTTTCTGGGTCTGCAAAAGCCACGTTATTCTCCTATGGGCCTGCCGTTTCGATGAGCTGCAATTCAATAAATCCACGCCCACCCGCAGCACTTCTAAACTCGCTGATAGTAGCTGGGAGGTCAGTAATTCGAACATTTACTCCTCCACTCTCTAACGAAGGTATCTCCATTTTGATGAGGCGGGGGGTGTTCACTAAGGATTTCAGAAACTGCCAAATACCCTCAACTGTGGCCGGCTCCTCATGTTCTAGAACGAAGGCCCGCTCCACTGTCCGACTCAAGTCAATACGTACTGTCCAGGATGTCCTAATATGTGGCACCTTGTCAAAGAGAAGAACAAGCGCATGAAGTATTGGTGTTCGATCAGTAGTCGATCCACGGTCAAGAGATATACGAAATTGTACTGAACGAAAGGCAAGGCCGCGGTGGTCTGGGTTAAACCAAATTTCCTGCTGGTTTTGTGTGTAGGTTCCTAAGTCCTCGTAGCTTGCCTCCTCATTGTTATTGAGGCGGTATTCTACACGAACTGTTTCATCTGCACTGAGGCGGTAACCATCAATAGACATTCTAATAAGAATACCTTCTAATTCGATGAAGCCTCCACCAAACCACCCGGTTTCGAAGGATAAGGGGCCATTCTCAAATGCTTGACCTGCCCCATAGATTGGAATATCCCCTAATGTGGGTAGTTCAAAGGTATGTAGAGTAAAATCAGTCCCACTTTGATCATCTAGAGCTGCAATGTCTATAGCATGGGATACAGCAGTGAGAGAGACGCTAGTAGGGAAAAAATCTACAAGTCCCCCGTAGGGCTGGGAACTTGCTACCTCTGGCCCTAGCCAACTCCAGCCGACCCCGTTGTAAACTACAAGGCGCCAACTACGAGGAGAAGTTAGACTACGACAGACCGCTAACAAGTCTGATGAACCCGGGATAAAGAACTGGATATGGTAACTATTGGAGTTCTCATGGGCGCTTGGGGGAGACCCGTCTTTTCCAAACAGACCTACACGACGTACTGTTTGAGCATTACCCGGGTTGTATTCCCAAACATTCACTCCATCTGTAACGAATACCGATCCATTCCATACCGTACCGGTTGTGAGTCCGTTGCCGTCCCCAACATCTTTTACCTCAACGGCATTGTACACATACCAGTCAAGAATCCAGAGTTTACCTTGGCTAAGGAAGTAGACAGCACTGGCTCCCCAAGGCGCCATTGCTGTACCCAGGAATACGACGGATACATCACCAGTATGCCAATGAGGGTCGAGTGCTCCTGCAGAATCCACGTTCCAAGCAATTCCATCGGAGGAACCAATAATGGCGTCTCCTTCACCATGAGCAATTACTAACCCATCCCACCAAATAGCAGCAGACAATTGTACCGAAGCATTAGGTGTGGCGGGTAGGTTTGAGGAATCTATCCAGGTCACCCCATCAGTCGAACGTGAGTATTCCAAGGCACCGGTGCCGATACGACCAATTGCAAGGAGAAATCGTATCCCTGCTGATGTGACACCTTCCATCACAGACTCGTAACGAATGCCGGCCTGCTGATGTCTGCGGGTTAAGGTGGCACGGGTACTATCTAGTGTATAAACGGAATCAAGGATAGCGACATAAATATTACCAGCAGCATCGGGGCCCAAATCGGTGTGGAAGACTGAGTAAGAAGGAGACTTAAATAGCCCAGTTGTCCCGGGATCAACACTTGGGTCAACAGTCGTTCGCAGGGGAGGTAAAGTAATATGCCGTGGGCGCCGCAGGTCTACTCCACCTACGTTGTCCCAGTGTGTTCCCCCGGCCTCTCTTACTTCGGCCTGGCGGAAGCCAAAGCCGGCAGAAAAGTCATCGAAGACCATCCAAAAGGCATGTTCCCTCTCGTCATAGGTGGCCTTCCCCACCTTTAGACCAGTCGAGAACTCACTCACCATTCCCCCACGAATGGGACTATCAACGGCTAGTTCGACGCCGTTCAGTTTGATAGTATCGTCCTGGTATTCACCGTTGTCTACAACAGCGTCACTACTATGTGGTGACACGCTTCATCACCTCCTCCTGCCCAAGCATTACCCAAATAGGACGGTCTCCCTTCACACTGTTGCAGGACTGACAACAGGGTGCGAGATTTTCAGCTACATGCAACCCCCCACGACTAAGAGGCTGAAGATGGTCAAATCCTGAAAAAGGGGCGCCACAATAAACACACCAAGGCCCGTAATAATCCGCTATTGTCTGGGCCAAGACCTGACTAATGCGGGTATTACCTTGAATGCTTCGTCGTCGGGCTCCTCGCAGAGAGTCATAGAGACGATTGTCGCGCCGCCATTTTGCCTCAGCCGCCTTTTGTTTATCAGGGTTTAGTTTTCGCCAGCGGCGTTTTAACTCGTTCTGACGAACCGGGTCTCGGAGCCTTGCTTCCCGGCTACGTTGAAGAGCACACACACGACATTGACCACCAGGGCGATAGCGTCCTGTTTCCCATGTGTCATGTCCATGAATACAGAATCTTCGTGGTGCTACCATTGCTATCCTAGTATACCAACTATCGGCCTGGGACTCTTGTACTACTGGGCTTTACACGGAATTCTGCCGGGTGGTACCCAAAGAATGCATCACTTGTAGCCATTGATTCCCGGTATACAATATCCAGGTGCTGATGATCTCCAGCCGCGAAGAGGAACCTAGCTGCATAGGCCGTAGCCCTCTCCACAATGAAACTCTCCATATGAGCGTCAATAGTAGTCAACCCGGATGTATAGGTGTTCGGCCGGCGCTGACCTACAATCTGGAGGGGAGTACCAGCAGTAAAGCTAAAGAACCTGGAGTGGAATACGAACTGAGGTCGTGAAGCCAGTGCTGCCGTAGTTGTATTCGCCCCACCGGTTTGGGTCTTGATGCGCCAGTAGGGACGGGGGATCACGTAGTCAAAGATGGTGTCCGCGTGAGGGCGCAACACACTAGCATCGTCCAAATGTGAGGCAGCTGTGGTGCTATAGTAACCGCGTGTAATCGTCAGAGTTGTAGCAGTAGGGACGGCCGTCACCAACATGATTTCAGTATCAATCTGAATAAGGTCGTTGACGGCAAAGATAGAGGAATCGTCTACAGTAGCGAGCGTGGTAGTGGTGTCAGCTATCGCCCCATCAAGGAGTACCCCTGTAGCTATTGTCGCCGCAGTGCCTACCGTCTTGTCTCCAAGCCTTATCTCCTCAATATAAGCAAACAGAGCCGGCACGTCGTACTCCCACTCATCAGATCGGAGCTCGATGTTTTCAGCATGTGCCTGAGGAAGTAGCCAACCAGCGTTAATTAGGTCACGGGCCGCGCGGTTGATAAAGCCTAGGACGTGCGACTCTTTAATACGCTCCAACATGGGGTCGCCAACGTTTAGCGCGATATCCAACAAAAGTTCATTGACTGTGGACACTTTATACCTCTATATCCTTATCTCCCGCGCTGAGAGCACACTCAGCGCGTTAGCGCCCTGGAACCGCGCGCGAGTACCTCTTGGGCCTAAAAAACTCAGCCTGTTGCTGTAGAAGGGATTCGCTGATTGTTTGAGCCTCCTGAGCGAGCTGAGCATACTGTTGAGCATGGGCGCCGCCATGCCGGGACAGATTTCTGGCAGCGTAAGCGATAGCCCGTTCCCGAATGAAGCTCTCCATACCTGCGTCGATACTCGAACTCCCAGAACTGTATTCCGACGTGGGACGGGTCTGACCCTTGAGCCTCAGGTCAACGCCACTGACGACGGTGAAGGTCTCTCGACTGAAGTGTATCGCCGGTGTACCCGAAGCATCGAGAACAATCTCCCACTGATGCCAGGGAATGAAGTCATCGTAGATACCAGTCGCGGCCGTGGTTTCCTGCCAGATTTCGTGGATATAGGCTAGACCAGAGGGTACGTCATACTCAAAGTCGCTAGAGCCTAAGGACAGGCTCTCGTCTTGAGTGCTAAGGAGCCATCCTTCCGCGGCTGCATCCCAGGCTGCAGAGTCAATGAACTCAAGAAGTTGGGCTTGGTTTACCAGTCGCTTGGCCGGGTCTTGAAGATGGTGTGCAATCTCGTTGCGGAGTTCGTCTACGGTAAGTGGCATAGTACATCATCCTGCTTTAGTAGGAGTACAAAAGCCAAACATCTACTGCAAAGGTTGCTGAAGGAGTCGTACCTGTACCAGTCATGGTGACCTTAATATAGTCTAAAACGTCCTCAGGAGCCATCGAGACCACATCATCGCCAGTAACCGTATAAGTAACACTAGCTACGGGGCCATCCGTTCCTGCTTCAGTTAAGAGCTTATCGTAGTCTATAAGAGTTTGACCGTCATCAGGAGAGAACTCAACTGTGAGGATAACATTAGTGGGCGCGTTAGTCTTGACGATTTGCAAGTAGAGAGTCACCCGACGGGGGGTGACTCCCTGAAAGTCGTGTGTGGCTGCTTGGGACGTAGGCACGTCGTCAAGAGTAACGTCTATGAGGTGGTTGATTCTAATAGGCATTTGCCCACCTCCTACGCTACGCTAGAGCTCTTCGCCCGCTCCTGCTCCGCACTTAGCCGGCTGAGCTCTGCGGCAGCGACTGCCTTTCCACCAGGACTGTCCTCTTTTGCACCTTGCCCGCGCGAGTGGTCAAAGGTGCCGGCCGGGAAATCCTCGTCAGCATCCATTGCACTAGGGTCAATAAGGAGCTCACGGTTTGCTTTCTTAGTCTGCAAATCTTTAATCGTAGCCCAGCTCTTAGTGAGAGGATCGTCGGAACGCCGGCAAATGGCCGGCCTCTCGGAACACCATTTAATCACCAAGGGGTCATCTGTAACCATAACACCGTTCACGAACTTAGCCCAGACATCTCCCTCACGACTAGAGAGGGGAGTCATGCCTAGAGGAGTATTTGCAGTCATCGGAGCCTTAATAACCACACCTGCCTTGACAAGGAACTTACTATTGGCGTGTTCGCCTGCCGCAACATAGGCTACAAGACTTTCTTCAGTAGGAGCTACCACTTCTTCTTGTTCGAACTGCTGATGGGCAGCTTTTGCTCCAGGGGCGTCTTTTGTCGCCTCCTGACGCTGCTCACTTGAGACTTCCCCACCAGTAGGGGCGCCACTGTTTCCGTATTGGTCGTAGTCGTTCATTACTCTTTTCCTCCTCCTTACACCTTCACCTACAAGTGGTGGAGAGCGGAGGTGCATCCTGAGGTGACCCTCCACCACTCGTTAGGCGCATCTTAATTATGACCTTCGTAGAACGCGATACTCAACTATGAATGCGGCGCCCTCAGAGGCCGTGTCCGGGGTGGATACGTCATCAATCTTGAAGTTGATAACATCCCCCGCGTCAAGTATTTGGCTCCCGCGCCAAACCGAATTTACAATAAGAGCTGTCCGGTTATCATCAAACGTGTAGTTTGATACCAGAGTAGTGACGCTATCGTCCGTGTCGTCGATGAACTGAAGGTCACCCTGGATGTTGTCACCTGCATCAACCGGTAGTGTGTTAGCACGGTAGCCAACACTTAACAGCTCGATCTGCATGTTTACATCGTCTGGACAAGCAAGCAGACCGACTTCTACAATGGTAGGGCTCTGTTCAAAGGCCGCGTCGACAGGAATCACACTGAGTCGGACTGCTGTCTGTGGTTCAAAAGACATAAAAGCCCCTCCTATGAGTGCCTGAGCACTCTGTATTCGACTATGAGAGCTGCACCCTCTGAGGCGGTATTGTGCGTACCATCAGAAGCGACCTCTGCATTGATAACATCCCCCGCCTCCATAATCTGACTCCCCCGCCAAACCGAGTTGTAGATTAGAACAGTCGCAGCCTCTACGTCATAATTCGCCAACAGGTTAGAGACATCAGGCGAGCCCGAACTATCAATGAACTCGATGTCGACAAGGATAGTACCAGTACCAGCACTATCAACAGGTAAGGTGTTGGTACGGAATCCTACACTCAAAAGTTCTATCTGCATATTTGCCCCAACAGGGCAACCAAGCAGAGCAACCTCAACAACGGTAGGAGTCGTTTCCAATGCAGCATCTAAGGGGACGACTACGATACCTATGTCAGTCTGTGGTTCGAATCCAGGCATGATTTTTCTCCTTTTACTACTGGGGGTACTTCCTGCGCCACCCCCCGGGGCGCCTAATCACTTTCTCTTAAGCAGCCACCACACTAGCACTTGCTTCTAGTGGGATGTAGTAGCAGGTAAGGGTCAAAGCACCGGTCGCAGCATCGGCTGCGGACAGCAGCATCTCGACAATTTCTGACCCACTTGCATTCCCGAGAAGCATGGGAGACTGTGCAGGGCTGCGGTCGACGGTAGAATCGTGTTCTGCCGAGGGGCCCGCCACATGCGGTGTGGGGGCGATACCCCCATTAAGGGGCGCATTCGGCTGACCCGTCAGCATGTAGAGAGTGTCTACAAGGTCACTAGTCACTGACGTGGCAGCACAGAGGGGCTCGTTGGAAGTCTTGATACGCAACGAGAAGTTTCCAATGGTGCCGTCGAAGGCCGCGGTCACTTCCCCAATCATCAAGGTAACCATCACCAGACCGGTAATCGTGAAGATGTCGTCCGTAGTCGCCTGCACATTGACATCGGTCTTAGACACCCGAATGCCGTAACCAGGGATGTGGTCACCAGCAGGGGGACGTATCTGGTCTTGAATGTACCCCACAACCTCCATCAACGATACATCGTTGGTATATGCGGCCGCTGTGGGCCAAGCTGGATGTCCCTTTGTTCCGCCAATAAGGTCATACAGCGAAACGTCTGCTGGGTTGACAGTACCAGTACCCCGGCGAACACCGTCCTGTATGTAGGCTAGGACTTCCGCAATGGACACGTCATTCGCATAGGCGGCACCTGCCGGCCAGGAGTTGAATCCATCGCCCTCCAACATATCCCAGATAGACCGGTCGGACATCTCGGTATCGGTACCGAGCTTCCCGTGCATCCCATCGGTTGTGATGTCGTTGATAGCGCCGTGGGCGCCCCCACCGACTGTACCAGCAGGGTTTACGGACGGGACAAGGATACCGCTCTCGTCAACTGCATCCTGCTCAAAGTTCTGGATACACATGCACGAGCCCGGGTCGAGCATCGAACCGAGAGTACCAAGTGCAAACACGTTGTACTGAATCACACCAGTCGCTGCAGCAGTGAACGTGAGTCCAAAGCCAGAGACAAGGGCATGGAAGGTATTGTACTCAACGATGCAGTTCGTGTGAACCGAACCCGAGACAATACTACCTTCGTCGAAGCCATTAGCCGCTGTACCACCATCAATGATATTGTGGTGGACATGCAGTAGGTCAATGATTGCTTCGATGCGAATCGCAGAGTCAGGGCCATCGGCCGTAGTTACCCAACGATTGCCCCCGATCTCACAAGAGTCGGCGTTTAAGGCTAGGGTAATCGAATCAAGGTCTTCGGCGCCACAATCAAAGTGGCAGTTGAGAATCTTAGCATTGGCCGCGCTCACGTCAATGTAACCGTTGTTGCCGGTTGGGGTGGTCGTGCGCTCATTGAAGTAGATGTTCTCGACACGGCAGTTAGCTGCCGAAATCTCGATACCGTTATCGTCCGCGGCCAGGGTGATCTGCGGTCGGAGATTACCCTCACCGACACCGATAACCTGTACGCCAATAACATCTAGCTCAATAGCCGCTGTTAGGGTCTCGGAGTGCCCAGGCTGTACCAGGATAATGTCCCCCTGGCTAGCCGTACACTTGTTGATGGCAGCATCAATAGTTGCCAACGGGAATGCAGGATCACGACCATCATTACCATCGTTCCCATTACCAGAATCCACGTAGTAGAAGTCAGGTAGGTTTACACTGTCCCCGAAGACAGGCCCAATAGACGGCTGACTCGGTGCGTTCTTCTGCAGGAGACGGTGTAGAATGTCGTGTTCCCGTAACCTAGCGATTAGTTCTGCGGTCATAAATTTTCTCCTAGTCCCCACTCACGTAGAAAACGTAGATGTCCATCAAACCGTCGTCGATGTTTTGGTCGTTGGACACTAGGACTTCTATCCGAGTGTTCAATGTTAATTTAAGCCAGTCGCCGGCGGTGGCCCAATCCTGTACCATCAGGACTCGACTCACCGTACTAAATGGAGCACCCCCAATCGAAGTCGCTCCCTGGATATTCGTTTGGGTCGATCCATCATTGAACCTAATCTGGAGGGTGGTGTTGTCGCCACTATCGGCGTCACCAAACACCTCCAGGCAGTCCGTGATGACCTGCATAATCAGATCACCGGGACGGAGTGGGGGCCCATCAAGAGTGACGGTCGTGTCAGCAAGGAACAGATTGTTCCCATTCACTAACTTTCCTGCGTTGATGGTGTACTTGGCGACTTTGACTCGACCAATTATCCAGTCATTTGCAGGATTTGCCGCTGCTTGAGACTCCTCCACTCCCCTTATTGAAGACTGACTCACTGCTTACTCCTACTTCTAGGTGGTGGTACTCATACCTAAAATACGGGCTTCAGCCCGCGGGCCCATGTGAATAGAGCTCACGTCTGCATAGAAAGCCTGTTGGACACGAGGGCCAGCCGAAGACGGAGGAAGCTGCCGAAGCTGAGGTCGGCCTAGCGTTCCGTGGTGACCCATCTTGTGGTTCTCCTGCCTTAGGAAGTACAGTTCATCCTGACGCACAGCGGTGTGCAGTAGAATGTCGAGTACACCAAAGTCAGTGTTCAAGCGGTCGACCACGACACCAGCCTGTTGACCGGTACCCGGGCCCAATCGCTCGGCGCCACTGAAGAAGCTGGAAATCTTCCGCTTCGCCCAGGCAGAGACGACAAGGGTCTGAGCCATCTTGTCCCCACCTACCTCATAGAAGAGGCTCTGAAGGATGTCATCAATGTCAGAACGGACAAGAGCAGCACTCGATAGGTCAGTGACCTGAGCACCGTTCGCGGCCGTAATGAAGTCGAAGATACCCCCCTGCAGGGCCGGAATTGCCGAGGTGCCGGCGAACCGGTCACCGTGAACGAATTCCTGCTCCATAGTAACAAACTGCTCCGCTACTGTGTCGGCAGCATGTTTGTCCAAGCTATTCCCCTGGAGACCATACTGTTGCGTCTCCATAGAGCGGAAGGTAGCTTGTACACCAACTGAGTGTACCTGTGAGTAGTTGAAGGGCATACTGGTCAGGCTGGTGGGCCTGAACACCCAGTTATCATTCTCGTGCATGGAGAACCCGGCAACGAACACTTCGTCCGTAGCTGCCCATGTGACAGAGGTCTCATCCACACGCGCGGTAATATCTCTCATAATAGAGAGAGTATTAACATCTACGTGCCCCGTTACCCGCACAAACTCGTCGTTGTTCCGGTTGAACATAACAGTTCCTACCGGGAAGCGATGAGCCGCTCCAGTAACGGTTAGACTCTGGACTTCATTAGCAACACTGGCTGCACTTAGCGAACCAATTGTCGGGCGCCGGTTCCAGGGGTCATCCTCTACCCACTCAATTCGGGAGTGAGTGTACTGGAACTGCTCTACACCACCAGTGTACTTAAGCAGGTCGGTTGAGCGTTCTGACATATTTGTGAGCAATGGTGCAACCCAGCGGACTCGCAGTGACGTACTACCGTCAAGCAAGAATTCTGCAGGATAACCACTGTCGGGCATACCAGCAAAGCCTAAAGTTTCAATTGTTCCTGGCATTTCCTATTTTCTCCTATCTTAAATTTTACGCCTGTCGCACACGGACTCTAGACCAGTCCATGTTGTTTAGGTTTTCCCTAAAAGCGTCAGGGTTCTGTTCCTCAGAGAACTTAGTACCCTCCTGAGGAGCGGTACCACCAGTACCAACATCACTCGGGGCCTGAGCCCCCGCCGGGACTCCCGGCGCGTTCGGTACCGGCGCGGTAACCGGCACAGACGGAGTAGCGGCCGGTGCGCCAGGCTGTTGGGCCTGGGCAGGGGTTGCTTCCGGTACTGTTACTACCGCCTCAGAAGGAACTGTGGCTGAATTCTGTCCTTCAGCTAGGCGTTTCTCTAATGAACCTGACTTCTGTTGTTCACAGTAGAGCTCCATTTCTTCGGTCGTCTCTATCTGTTCTAGCGCCGTTCGCTCTACACCATACGGGTTGTAGTCTAGGAGCAGACTATCAATGAAGATAGTCTTTTGGAACCCCTGCAACTCCCCCCGGTACTTGTCGAGCTCGGCTCGTTCGTCTTGCTGTGCCCAATTTTCATTTACCTTGGCACGATCTTCGTCTGTCAGGTCACGAGACTGCAAATCCCTAATCTGTTTGGTCAATTCCTCAGACTGGGTTTTTGATTCTGCGAGCTGACGGTTGATCTGCACAGCCTGTTTGTCGTACTGTGACTGTGCCTCTCTTCGAGCCGTTTCAGTAACCGTTTCACTAGTCTGCGTGATGAAAGTATTTAACCTCTCAAGAGCAGCCGTCTCTTCCTCAGACGGTGCCTCCGGTGCAGCTACGACCGGCTCGGGTTCCGTGGCTGCTGGGGCTGGGGCCGGTTGTGGAGCTACTACCTCTACAACAGGCTGTGGCGACGGGTTAAGTACCGGCGCCTGGGGCTGTCCTGCCTGAGCTGTCTGAGGCTGAGCAGGCGTCTGAGGCGGTGTCTCTGGCTGCGAACCGGCCGGCTGAGCAGGTGCTCCTTCAGGGGAAGAAGCAGGCTGCGAAGGATCGGCTTGATTCTGCAGACTCAAAGGACGTACTCCCTCAGTTGTCATCTCAAACTCTTCGAGCTTGTTTAGATCGTTCACCATTGCAGGTGAAGCACTTGATTGACCTTCCATTTAGTTACCTCCTTATATATACCTCTAAATGTAGTATAGGGCATTAGTGACTAACTTGTCAAGGGGGTATATTGATACTGCTATACTAGTTTCTTGGTAAAGGCCCTGTCGGACAAGTTTGAAGGTATTGTGAGAGACGGGCATTAAAACTCTCCCAATACTCCCAAAAACCTAATAGACAAATTTGTCCTGGGTTCTCTTCTAAGTACCCTGTACGGACTTCAGAACGAAAGGCTGTGAAGTCCTTAAAGACCTTGGTGGCTGCGTCTTGTGCGACTTCGTTCGCTACGGCGGGGGTAAGGGGCTCGTCGGGAGCTACCTGAAAAATCTCATACCAAGTATGCTCGGTAGTACCTTTACCATCCCCTATGTCCACTCTGGACGTTAGCTCCCCGAGGGAGGATGGAAGAGGTTCTCCAATCAACGAGTCGAGCAGAATAGAAGTCCAATTTCGAGTAAACTCTTCCCAAGAGTTAGCATCACGGACAATACTAGCTGCCTGGGTCTCCGTAAAACCACCGAACTCTGCCAATAAATCAGGTTTGAAAGTAGAATCCATCAGGCGCCAAACACCCTCCTCTAGCACCTTTCGATCTTTACGCCACTGCGTTGCGACTCGATCATCCGTGGGGTGGATGTTGAGATCGGCCTGTAGAGCCGTTAGAGCGTCCTCCCCATACTCGTCCTTCACAAACTGGAAATAAGCATTCTCCAAGGATTCAAACGTTAAGGTATCCATCTGTCGGTTCACAGGGTCGACCGCACGGTCAATGACTTCCTCAAAATAACCAAAGTAGGTCTTCTGGCGCTGAGTTTTTGGTTCTGCGGTTGAATCCCCTTGCTGTTGAAAGAAGAATTCAATCTGGGCGCGACTTGCGGCACGGAGCTCCGCATACCCATCTCTATAGAGACGCCCGGAGCCGGGGGTAGGATAGTTTTGGAGGTACTGCTCCCCTAATCGGATGATATCGGCCGACTCTCGGGTGCGGATTTCGTCCGGTACGACAAAAGGACTAGCGCGACGATTGAGCTCTTCGTCTATCTGGTCGTTTACATGAGGGCCCTTAGTGCTGGCGTCCCATTTATTGAACTCGTCCTTTTGCGCCCGGCTGAGTTGGTTGTACTCAGTCAGGTAGAGCACTTCTCCAGTATCAATATCGCGGCTAGTAAAGGCTTCACCACTCGTTCGCCACTTATTAGCTTCTGCTACGAATTTATTCCGCCTGTCTGATGGTCGTATAGGTATCACATTGAGACCAAGCATTTCGGGCCATAGACGATTTGCCAGCTCCAATCCCCGGGCTCCCTCCTGATACCCCTCCATAAACTCTCCTAAGACAATGGGGGCCACAGATTGTGCTATATAGGTAAGGCGGCTATCAATCTTACGCCCCAAGAAGTCTCGCCCTGTGTATAAATCATCTATAAGCCGCGGAATCTGCCCGACGCGGCCTTCCCCAAAGCGCCTAGCGGTCTCCAAACGGGCCCGAATCTGGTCTGGAGTCAACTCCCAAGGCTTCTCCTCACGCCAAGGCACTCCCCCAGCTATCCGGGATAACGTCCGTAAGTAGGTCTTACCGGGCATCCAGGCAATAGAGCCTTGTTCAGTCTTTATATCCAGCCAATCGGTAGCACGGGGGTCATACGAAGGCATTTTTCCAGAAGAGGCCAATGAAATAGCCGTGGACATTGTTGAAACAAAAGCTAGTTGCTGGAAAAGGGCCCGTCGCGCTAAGACGCCGCGGGGATCAAATACTTTACCGGTGAGAATAACCCGTCCCAGATTTGCTCGGAGCCAACCGGGGGTCAAGATAAGAAGTTTTTCCAAAGCCTTCGGCCGGGAGCCCACGGCAAACCAGTCAATACCCCCACCCAGGTTGTTGACCACATCTGAGGCTGCCTGCATGAGTTCAAAGTCTGACTTTCCAGTCACGCCGCCTAGTTTTCTGAAGGCCGCGTCAATAACTGGCAGGTCACGGAACATTTTCTCAATGGGCCCTTGTCCCTTTCCTAATGAGCGAATGCCCCGTAAGGGCTTTCCAGCCAAGGGTACCTGAGAGAGGCGCCCTAAAACACCCTCCTCACGAATGTTCCGTAGTATCTCATAGGCACTTCGAGCCGAATATAGCTTACCAACAGGCAAAGCTCGATTATAAAAAATCTCATTGAGTTGACCTGCAACAGGAAGGTGCTGCACGGGACTATCCAGTACATCACGAACGATTTGACCAAACTCTCGGTTCTTCAACCGGGTCACCGCGTTCGGGCGTGTTGGCAGATCAAGCACAGAATTGTAGAATTTGAGGCCGGCCCGAGACCACATAGCCATCTCCCTCGCGTGGGTAGTAGACCAAAGCATAAAACCCTCACGACTGGTAACAGCAGCCGTCATAGTACCAAAGTTCTGTAAGTACGCGGCTGGATCGACTGAAGCCAACGCAAAACCCTGGATGCCGAAGAAAGAAAGGTCAGCAGACAGTAGTAACCCACGGAAGAAGTCAATTGTTTTCTCTAGAGCCTGCACATCAGGAGTAATGATACTAGAGATACCAGCTTCCGCCACCTCATCAGCAATCTCTTGAGGGACAGCGATCCGCCGCTGCCCTTGGACAAGTTCCTCAGGAAGTATCCGCTCACCAAAACGGGCTCGCTCCCCCGGCTTCAAGACACGGCTGTAGGGCTGCTCAGCGAGTTGGTTCACATAGAGGGCCTGGGATCGGGCCTGATTGCTACGAGCCATACGGCCAACAAACAGAGATAACGCATCAAGCTCCGGTTCTAAACCATGCTGTTTTAATATCTCGTTGTACTCAGCTAGGGAGCGATAGCGACGACGAGCTGTGGGGAGCCCCTTATGTTGGAATAAAGCCGATTGTGTGGCCCGAACATTGGAGCGTTGCCCATCCACAAGACGGTGGGGTAAGTAGTAACCGTCAATCAAGTCCTGGGTAACTCCCATTGTACCCATCCAGTTTGCATCCGCATCATATACTCTAGTTGAGCGGTCAGCGAACTTCTGCATTTCGGTAGTCAGTCCTTTGTAATTCTTTGGATTATCAAGAATGTCGGCAATGGTACCAGTTACCTCATTTTGAATTGCGTTTCGTTTGGGGCCCACATAGGTAACTCCCTCCACGAGGAGTTTAGGATTCCGAAGGTTCTCCTCTGGGAATGTCCTACGGAGTAGTGCCATGTAAAGGTGCCCCTTACGGTTAGCCGATACATTACCTGCGTCCCAGAAGCGCCCTACTCCCACCTCGATAGTGTTGGTAATACGACGTACACCTGGAGCGCGGGCAACAACACTCTGTCCCCATTTTAAGGCACGAGAAGCCCGGGAAGAAAGGGAGACTCCGGGCAGAGGAGCCATTAGGTCATCACTAGCTAAAGCCCACAGAAAGTTTTCCTGATCTACCTTATCTCTAATCCCCGACACTATGCGAGCTATCCGAGGATCGGTCAGTAGTTCATCCATTGTATTACGAACACGCGTAAGACCGCCTTGTCCCCCAGGCCCTTCAAAAGTGACCCGAGGATCGGTCTTAATACCCAGCCGGCTCTTTGCGCTATCTCCTAACGCATCCCGTAAGGATTGGGGTGCCCAGTCCCCTCTAGCAGTCTCAAATTCGGCCAGGAGCTCATCAAAAGGCATGTCGTTCCTAATGTGTTGTGTAGTCACAACTTTACGGCCTAGTATTTGGGAAGGCTCCTCCCCACTAGCAAGACGGCCCAGGTCGTCAACCACCTGTCCCACATATGTCAGGTCTTCAGGATTTAGAAAGCCCCTAGTTTTGAATTGAACCCCACCAGGCCCGACAGCATCGAAAGTGATCACATCATAATCCGGTAGGAGTGCCTGTCGAAAACCTGCATGGTCGATTGTTCCTGTTTTAGGATCGCGGAATTGTTTCAGTATTTCAATATATTTAGGGTCGTTGGCGTCAAGTGCTCGTAGACCCTTTTTGGCAGCAAATAGAATAGTTGTTACACCACCGCCTTCAGTTGAGCCAATTCTTGCGACCTTCTGATAAGCATCCATTCCCACATCCAAGCTACTTTTGACATCGAAGGTATGAAACACTTGAAGAAGATCACTCTCCTGTCCCGGCTTAGCCGCGCTAATCTTAGGCCCACCTTCAATAATGGGAAGAACATTTTCGTTAGGTGTAACATGGGCCAGCAGTTCATAATCCCGTCCCAACGAGAGTAAATCGTCTCCAGCGAAGGGTAGGTCGTCTAACCCCACCGTGGCAGCATGCTTAGCCCCACTACGAGTAAATTGGTTATATCTGTGAGCAGCTTCCCGGGACATAGGAGTTGCGTCGTGAAGCTGTTTGGCATTCACCTTAAGCAAATAGTGCTTACCAGGCAAACGTAAGAGAGTAGCACCAAGAGCTCTGGCAAGGTAAGGCAAGGCCATACCAGTGATGGCACCGCCGGCGCCAAAGGTGGCTCCACCCGCAAGACCTATCCCCGAGGCCAGTAGGAGGTCTTTGGCGTTTGGGTCTTCCCCCCTAGCCCAGGCTTCAAGTGTCACATCAGTTGGGCCTAGGATAGCCCCCTCAAGACCAAACCGCAGGGCTTGGCCTCCTATGCGACTTGTCGCAGGCCCAGCACCAGCAGCCCGGAATAGGCTACCTGCCGTCATAGCTGTACCTGGGGTGAGCATCGTTAATCGATAGGCTGTGGCGATGTTAGAGGGCATTAGCATAGCTTCAGCAGCACCTTTGACAATATCAGGCACATCTATTACAGGAACATCAAATTGTTCGGCCTTGTTCATAATAGGGTCACCAATATACCGGTGCTCTGCTTCACGCATAGCCCCTAGAGCAGTCTTAGTGGAACTTGGTACCCCCGCAGCCGAAGCAGTGATTTGTTCGGCGGCTATGATCGGGCCAAATACCGTAGGATTCCAAAGGGTAAGAGCCGTCAAGACGCCACCGGCGAGAGGATGCTCATCTATTGGGGACAATAATCCTCTCAAACCTTGCCCCCTCAACTGGTAGTCAGTCCACTCCCCCCAAGGCATGTCTTCGATATTAAGATTCTGGTTAAAAGTGTCAGGATCGGGAATGGGATATCCAAACTCGTTAGTAGCTACTTTTGCGGGAATTGCGATCTGACCTTTTTGGTCTGCGGTTGCTGTTCGCGCAGGCACAGGCTCCGTCATTTTGTAATCGTAAAACCCTAAGGAACGCTTCATGTCGAGAACAAACAAAAAAGGATCAATAACCCCGTTTACAGACTGTTTGCGGAACCCACTAAAAACAGCTCCCACAAGCGGATGCTCGTCTTCAATTCCCATGCCCTGTAGGGTGGTAGTATTCACTCCAAACTTAAATCGAAGTTGCCCCTGCTCATCCAGAAAGTATGGGGCGTCTGTCGTTTCAAGGTCGAACTCGGGATTGACTATATCCCAACCCTGAGATTGCGCGTTAGCCCGCATGGGTGGGGTGAGCATGACGTTTAACTCATCAAATACGTCATTCGTAGCTCGTGCCCAAGCCTCCCTCTTCCTCGTTTTCACTGTATCGCTAGCAGACCGAACAAAATCCAAAGCCGTACCTACTAGCTTTGGTATAGCATTTGATACTGCTTCAAACTCTACACGTTTGCGCCGGGCCTCCGCCTGAGCGGGTTCCTCAGGGACGGGCTCTGGAGTGGGCGTCTCCTGAGGTGGCGTTGGTGTGGCAGTAGGAGTGGGAGTCTCCTGAGGTGGTGTCGGAGTAGCCCCAGGTGTTGGACTGGGGGTAGGTGTGGGACTAGGGGTAGGACTAGGGGTAGGAACAGGCGGCTCTCCTCCCGATGTTCGTGGCTGCGTAGCAGGAGGTTCCTCCTGTTGTCGTGAGGGAGGTAGAGGAGGCGGACGCCGACCACGACGGACGCGGGCTCGCTCCCGTGCTTCTCCCTCTGTTTCACCACCCCTACGAAAAGGCATCTAAGGGTGCCTCACTTTTGCAGCAGGTATTAGTAAGTGTAAGAAACCCTTGAGTTGAAATAGGCGCCCTTCCTTCGTCTCTGTACTTGGAACGAGTCGGCGCTCTGTCTTTGCCTGAGCAATTTTCATAGCCCTAACAGCATCTAGTCTCTGACCCACAGCGTCTAAACGAGCCTCCCTCGTATTTAGCTCTGGGCCATTACTCTCAGGCGTCTCTTGTTCTCCCCCTGAAACCGGCTCGATAGCCTGCTGTTGTGGGTTTGGCCTCTGAGCCGGCACGACAGGCGGCGGTGGGCCCCCTGTACGCTGGATGCCCGGCTGATCTAATAAGGCTGCTCTCGTCTTATTCAACTGAGCACGACGAGTAGCCATATTAGATAGAAAGCTGGAACTACCGACCTGAGGCAAGTCTTGACTCCTTTACTAAGTTCTTCTGGGTTGAGCCACAGGCCCGCCTGTAGCTGTCTGTTGCTGTCGTGCCCGTTCTCCCTTGCGACTTCTAATCGCCGTAGCGAGCTGACCAGGGGTACCATACCGTTGCTTCAGGAAGTCTGTTGGTGAGAAAGCCCGAATAGCAGCTAAGTTGGGGCGCCCAAAGATTTGTTCTTCCTCAGAGAGGCGCTGGGTAGTTTTTTCCCGTTCTGTCACGTTTGTGTCCTGGCGTGTAGTAGTCGTTTCTTGTGCTGTTACGCGCTCTCCTGCTTCAGTTTCTGCCCTAGTACGGACGGCCTGTTCGGTCGTACCTCCACGTCGCCGCTCTTCAGTGGAGGTCTTGCTAGTTACTTGCTCTCCGGGCCGGGTACCTAGGAACTCAGGCTCGCCTTCCAAACCTACCACTCGGAAAATATCTTCACCGCGGGCAGCACGTTGCCCTATTTCAGCAAGGTAGTCGTTCAAAAATACGGGCATCATCTGACCTATGGCGAGACTCGCATCTCTCGACCCTAAAGTACCTGCCGCTACCAGATCGCCAATATAGGCATTCAAACTGATCTCAAAATCGTCTAATACTTCCTCAGGTGTAGGCAAGTTGATGTAGCGGCTAACTACCCTATCAACAACCTCATCTCGGGTAGTCTCAAATGAACCAGTTAGACTAACTCTTGATTCACCAGTAGCTGAGGAGGGGCCCCCAGTATCTGGGGAGGGGCCCCCAGTATCTGGGGAGGGGCCCCCAGTATCATCATCCGGGGGGTTGAGCAAATCCAAGGGGTCATCGCCCCTTGTAGGCGCGTCCGGGCAAGGTACTTCCACAAATTCTCCCCGGATACGATTATAGCAGCGGTTACCAACACGAAAAGCCATTAAGGTAAGTACCTCTTTAGATCGGCTCTGGCTTGCCTACGCAGCGTGGCCAGGCGTGTACCGATACCACGCTTGAATACGCCTGTTTTCTCTTCCCCAGATTCTTCCTGATCAGTCTGTGGAAGCTTAAATAATCTCTCCACTAACTGGTCAGCTAGTTTACTCGGAACAGTCAAGACACTCCTGCCATTCTTTTATTCCACACGGGCAGTTCCCGCACAGTATGTAGTTACCTGTGGTCATATCTCGTGCGGTGAAAACAGGAAGATCGCCGCAACCGAACAAAAAGTGTAGTAATCTCAACAAAGAAGTACCTCCTTCATATTACACTGTCACACGCTGTCCCGCAACCCCAGCAGCTTCGGCACCCGGAGGCAGGTTCTGTTCCGTTCCGGTTCTTGCTGTGTTAAGGGATAAGGGGCCTGATTCTGGCCCGGGTACTACAAAGCCCCCCTGTCCAGGTACGCTACCTGTGATCTGTCGAATCTTTGCTTCTTCTACAAACTTCGTAGCAAACTCTGTTTGGCGAATACGCGCTGCCATCTCTTGTTCACCATGGCGTTCTAGTGCCAATGCCATATTCTCTAAGATAATAACAGGGTCTTGCTGTGCTAAGTCCTCCCAGATTCGGTCACTTTCCGCGGCCGGGTCGTCGATCATGATAATATCCTCAAGGACAGTCATCAGTGATAGCATAGGCCGTCTCGGGTCGAGCGCCATTCGCGCAGCCGTCATCCGCACCGTCAGGTCATCAGGCAGGGCCGGCTTCATCACCGGTACTGGCCGATAGTGCCGCCCAGCATCCAACTCAGCCGATGGGTCGAACTCGATATTGAAGAAGGTCTTCTTAGGCGTCGCAGCCTGGAGCTCGAAGGCACCAATCACAGGAGCTGCCTTCTGGAGCTGTGCTAGTATAGAGGTACCCATCCGTACCCCAAACTGCTGCATCCCTGTCATATAAGGCTCTAGGGAGCTTAGAGCGGCATTTGTGATCTGTTGCAGGAGCACACCACTAGCTAGGTTGGGGGTAACCGCCTGCAGAACATTGGAAAGAATACCCTTCTGTCTCTCCTCCTGGAGGACTTGCATCAGTCGGTAAGCGTCCGGTGTCATCGGCTCCATTGTCAGACGTTCTACCGATTCTTGAGGAGTCAACGGAATAATTGATTCAATTCCCGGCTTCCAATTTGGCAGTTCCCCCGTAGGAGTTTTGAAAACCCAGGTACCATAAGTACCGATACTCAAGTGTTGGAAGATGGTAGCAACCAGTTCATTGTATTGAGGAACCTGCTCCTCGACAGCACTCAGAATAGAGCGTCCAATTTCTGCTACCCAGGCATCTGCACCAGACCAGGCAAGGGAATTCATCGCTAATAGATCAGCCCGCTCTGTAAGGGATTGCTCAAGCGGCGAGGATAGCGGGGCCATATGGGTGACATGAACTCCATTTACCGGTACACCCATCACAGGAAGCTCATCATACGTGTAACCATGAAAGTAGGGAGGAACGAGCCATCTAGCATCAGTGTTTGTTGAGCCAACAGCCAGACCGGTAACGTTCCCTGTCGACACAGCAGAACCAACCATACCTAGAACTGCAGAAATCCCTTTGCGTTCACCGCGGTCATTACTCCAAAACTCTAACTTCACGGCCGGCGTGTGCGGATCGACACCTTTCTTATTCTCAAACTCTCGATAGGCTTCAGGGTAGCTTGCCATAAGGTCACCAAAATTAGTAGGCTTCTCAATCATGACATGATTCAAGCCCCAGGAATCAACATGGGGGAAGACCAATCGAGAGTCATAAATCTCCGCAACAACAGGAGACCGTCTGTATTTGAGAGCCTCAGTAGTAATATGAAACTTACCCCAGATCATACCGCGGAGTAGAGCTTGGTCTGCAATCTGCTTCCAGAAGGGTGCCTGAAGGCGCATACTGAACAACTCATCCATATCGTAGACTAAGCCTTCTAATGTACGCTCAATACGCCCGGCGCGGCGCCGGGTTTCCTGATTCTCATCTTCTGCACCCTTAAGAGGAATACGCCAGATAGTAGGATTACGAGTGAGGATAGCCTTCGCAGCGTCCACACCAGTCCGTGGCTCATTAGAAATGAACCTTCTCGCAACGCCCAGTGGTTTAGACTGCTGAAGGACATCAAGTAGACGGTACATGGACAACCAGTAATCCTGTCTAAGTGAAAGGGGGCGCCAGAAATTCTTGAGTTGCCTCTGCCTCGTGAGAAGGTCATCCTTCATCTGGTCGAGTTGGCGACTGTCACTAATAACTGCAGTTATAGGTATAGCCATATTATTTTAACCACGGCTTTGGCCGGTTCATCTCCGAATGACGGTCAAGAACAAGCCCGTGTTTCCCTACAATGACTACCTCATGTTCTTTCAAGGGCTGACCAGGCAATGAGGCTACCTGGGACATTCGACTCTGAGATCGAGCCGCAGCCTGCGGTGCAATGTAACACAGGCCGGCCGCGGCCATTACCAAATCATCTTTCTGCCCTTTACCTGCTTCCTTCAGACCATGACGCTTCTGAGCAACTTTCTGCCAGGTAAACGCACCCATCTGCCGTACCATCCACTCATCTGAGGTGTGGAAGAGACCAGAGAATACCCTTTCCCTCAAGGCACCTAGAATATGTTGGCGTATTTGTGTTGGATGGCCCCACGGTTTCTGAATGACTTTCTTAATGCTCATAGCTTCCCCGGGTTCAAGGAAAAACCACAAGTTTCGGTAGCCAATGTCCTGAATCTTAGCAATACACACCGAACCGAAGGCGTCGCGTTCTCCCCCCAGTAAGGCGTTGTTGTAATACTTAGAGATAGCAACAGCCATAGGAGCAATCTCCTGTGGGGCAACCTTTGCAGCTAACCGTGCGGCAATGAACATATCTATACAGTCTAACACACAAACAACAGAATAATCTGCCTTCTCATCAAGACCCCCTCCAGCACAGTCAACCCACACAGCGTAAGGGCGCCCAAGTTGCGGGCGCTGCCAGATATGCAGACCCCCACCCGAGAAGCCAACGGAACTACCCGGAACGTTCTCAACAATTTCCTTTGGGGGCTTGGTAGTATGGCGATATTGCTCCAAATGGCTGACCCCTTCAAGAGTAGCAAAATAGTTTCCACCCGAGGTTAAGAAACAACCAGTCAGAGTCTCTACATATTCTTGTAGGAAAGGGGCATCAGTCTTATCCTGTTCCGACTTTCGAATTCGGCGCCAGATAATTTGACCTATATCCAATCCATACTCCTCGGCAAGTTTTTCTTCTTCCTCAGTCGGGTGGAAGGTCTGAAGTAAACTTTCCCACTCCTGCTCAGAGTAGGGCACATCACAACCTGGAGTAGTACCAGCACGATACCGAGGCTCCATCCACCAAGGATAGAAGTGGGTAGACCAACGGGACATAGGATTATACGTCTTTGAATCCTCCACCATATCAAAGAATTGACCCTCAGCCCCGTTAGGAGTTGATTCAATGTCAATCTGACCCGCGGGCGGGCCCGGGACAGACGGCTGAATTCCTCCAATCAATGTCCGCGCCTTGTCTATAGGCCAGTGAGCGAATTCACTAAGGTGAGTAATATGGGCACTGTATGCGCGACCGGCGGTGCTTTCCTGACCAGAACCAAAGATGTAGCGGCTTCCTGTCTCTTTAATTTCGAGTACGCTGTCGTTGTCAAGACCAAGCTCAATCTCAAAACCCTTCTGTGCTAAGTCTTTGAGATGATGCTTGATACGAGCACGAAAGGTGGAAGTAGTCTGGTCATCCTGGGTCATTACCAAGGCATTGAGGCCCCAGTTCGTTATCATTCGCCTAAGGTTTCGTGCAAGAATAAAGGAAGATGCGCGTGTCTGGCGCCCTTTAATTGTTAAATCACGACCAGTTTGACTCTGAGACATTGCGATCTGCTGAGGATAGAGTTTGAAATCAACGACTTTCCCCGCCTCAGAATCAATCGTTAGGAGAGTCTCCATCCAGTCAATAGTATCCTGGGGTTCTGTACCAAAAAAGAGCCGGCTCACCTCAGGGTCTTCGAACTCATTAGTTTCCAGGCGTCTAGTAGTTGAGGGGGTACTCATGTTAGACCCCCGACCTAAGAAGAGCTATTACCGCAACGATGAGAGCCACCACTCCAGAAAAGGCCCCGGCCACCGTCGCCAAAGTATTTAGTATAACCCAACGAGGCGACCATCCATCTAGATGCTTTGGGTTCTGGCACGGGCCCATCAGACTTCTCCTTAATTAACATTTAGAAGTTCCCACTACGCACGACAGCGTTCAATCTATTTCGACTAGCCCCCCTCCCCGGAGTTCCTAAAATAGACCGCCGTTCCGGGGGAACTACCGGCCCGGGCCTCTGTACTGGTAGAGACAAAACAGGTTGGGGCAGTATTGACCGTCTAGGGACAGGAGCACCAATTGGCTGGCCTCTTAACTCACCGGGGGAAGGAATAGTCCGCGGTTGCCCTAAACTCAAAACAGTCTTAGCAATCGTGCCAATGTTTACATTCTTACCAGTCGTAGGATCAATCTTACCAAAAAGACCTTGCAACCGACTGACTTCAGAGGGTAGTTTCAACCCACGCCGGCGTTGATTCAGCTTTTGGCGTTCAATTGCAGTATGAGAAGGCATAAGTTACTTCCCTAGTTCCCCCCGGCGCTTCATACTCATAGCAATAGCAACAGCCTGTTTCTGTGGGCGCCCTTCTTTCCGCAAAAGACTAATCTTATCGCCGACAGTCATCTTAGATTTATGGAGTTTACGTCGTTGCTCTTTGTGTCCAGCCACAGATCGCTTCTTTCTACCATCCGGTATTGAGGACGAGCTACCAAGGGTATCGGTTGTACCTGGCAAGGTACTAACCAATCATAGGAGCTGCAGGTGGCTCGGGAGACGGTGGTGAGGCAGGGCCCATAACTTTCTCAGTCTCCAGTTCCGGCTGCGCTTTCCGCGCAATTAGTACCTTGAGCTCCTGGAGTTGCATTTTCAGAGCCGCAATCTTTCGGTCGTACTCTAAGTCCTGTCGTCTGTACTCCTCCTGCTCCTCATAAGCCGGTAGTACATGCGGTGCTTCGTGTGTCACAGGACTGTGCGGAGGGTACATTTTAGCGAAGAGCTCACTCTGCTCCTGGCGGAGCTGGTGCAACTCTTGAATCAGCTTCTGTAGGAACTCGGGGGTCTGTTGCTCATGATCAGCAGGAATAGGCGGATTCGCCGTCCCTGTCGACTGCGCGGCCGGCGTCTGAACATTCAAGTCCTGAGCCGGGGTAACAATCGCTGCTCCCTGGTGATTGTAACTACAAGGCATGGTTAACCTCCTTTAGGATGAGAGCGATTAACCAATGTCTTCGCCCGTCTCGAACTCTGCCCAAGTGAACTTCTGGAAGCCCGTGGCTCCCACAGACGAAACCCAACCGGCAATGAACCGGGGGCCTTCGATAACGAACAGTTCATCAGGGGCTTGAGCCTTGAACTGGAAGCGGCTCGGCCATGCAGCGTTGTCATTGGCAGCAATGTCTTCAACAAGCTGAAGGCCATCACGCCAGATTTCACCCTCCTGCGTAAGAGCAGTACCACTGGCAGCAGCGAGTGCAACAATGTTGTTCGTCAGAGCACTCTTCTTGCTTGAACTGAGATTTTGGTTCACTGGAACCAATGTCAGATCGGTACCTCCACTAACGGCACCAGTACCCCACGCCAGTAGTATCTCAAGGAGACCAGTAGCACCGAATTTCTCCAGAACTACTGTCCACCCAAGAGGGATGATGACTGTACCTGTGGGCACCTCGACTAGTAAGTCGAACTCAGTAGTGTCCAACGCACCGGCACCAAATGTACCCGGGTCGGTAATTCCCTGATTAGTGGCTCCACCAGCGACTTGGTGAATACGGCCACGTAAGAGCTGCTTGAGGTACCAATCTGCGGTAAAGATTGCACCGTCTCTTGTGGCCTTCACCGGCTGCTTAGTGCCATCGGGTTTAATAGCATCACCATGCTGGGATTCGGCGAATACATTTACATCACGTTCGTAAGGCATAGGTTATTTTCTCCTTGAAAGAGTTTTCTGGATGGCGGCGCCATCCACTAGGTTCATTATAGGGCTTGTACACACCGCCTGTCAAGGGCACCGTATGAAGCAGGTACAGTAACTTCTTCAGGCACAGGAGTTTTTACAGGTATTGGTTGTACCTCTGGTAAAGGAATACGTTTGACCGCGGGTAGAATGCGCGGTTGGCCTACCTCCTCAGTGAGTGGCCGACCAATTTTCTCTCCGAGACGTGGGCTATACATGGTAGGACTCCCCAAACCAATCTTTGTACATCCGCGGTGTTACTTCCCTAGGTTCTCTCCATTTGTTAGCAATAAGGCAGCTTGGGCAACCTTTTAGGTCAGTCTTTTCTAGTACAGGTACTCCAAGACTCAAAGCAAGTCTGTCTAGTAGTTCAGACTGTACACATTCCTCAGCAAACGTCCACCGACTAGCAATTAAGAGAAAGTCGTAGGGATTGTAAGGGTAGTGAACAATCTTCAGGCCCTGGGCCCGAGCTTCATCCGCGTTCTCCACAGGAAGATAGACCTTATCATCCGGCCGTTTCGGTGCTACGAGGTAGTCAACAGAATACGTAGTCGCGCGACCTCCACTACTATGTAACATTGTACGCCCTAAACAAGTGACATGAGCATAAGCACTAGCCCCACCCATCCAAACATCTTCCCAAGTCCTGTAGAAGTAGGCCCCACACGTACAGTCCCAATCTGGCGCCGGCCCGTCATGTGGGACAGAGGGGCCTCCCTTAGCCACTGCCTGTAGACTCTCCTTAGCGGTTTCAGTCATCCACCTAGCCGCAGAGATACCACGACACACAGCTTCAACTTGAAGCGTTTGGTGGAGGTGTTGTCCCGCAGCGCCGGCCAGAACTGGTAACCCGGTTCTAAAACAGCGGGCAAATGAGAATGATCGGAATCCGTGGATAAAAGCCATTAGGTCACTCCCAATTCTATCTCGTCCTCATCTATTGGTACGCCCAGACAGGAACAGTAATCACAACGCCCCTCTAAGGCCTCAAGGTCTTCGTCGAAGTGAGTATGTATGAAGCCCCGGCCGCACTCATCACAGATTACCGGGTCAATAACGCAAGCGTCACACTGTACCGGAGGACAGTCACAAGTAGCATCTAGTGTTTGGTGCATATCCCAAAAGTCCATCTCTATTTCTCCAACATTCTCTCCAGCTCCTCCATACTAGCCCTCAGAGAGTCAAGACTTCCAGTGGGACTCGTCTGCATCTGCAAATAAGACGGCAGAAGAAGCGCCGCTAGAACTTTCCGAGAAGGCTTCAGAGCAGGAACAATCGGCATCTTAATCACCGCTCCACAGTATACCGCGGATACGTGGGCTTTGGCTGGCCGTCACATTGATAAACGAGACATTGGTACTGATTTCCAAGTTCTGTTCATCGTAAGCATCGCCTTCCTCCAGTAAAAGGTCGGTAACAACCGCCGTCGCGTCGAAGGCGAGGGCTACAGCCCCCGGCCCCTCATTGACCAGTGAGAGTACCCGCCCCTTCTTGGTGCTGGGCACAAGCACAAGGTCTTCAGCCGTAGCCGGCGTTGTCAGCGTCACATCAAAAGGCGTGGCTGTGTCCGCAAAGGGAAACGTGAATACTGGTCTTGGTTTGATAGTCATTAGTCAAATCCTCCTACCTACACTATACCTCCCGCCCGGCCGCGGACGCAAGTCAAGTCGAAATGACTAGAAAAAGAACAAGAGCCCGTAGGCTCCTGTTCACCCACCGTCGCGTAAGCCACGGCGGGGGGGCTTGTGGCGTTGGTGGGTCTGCTTACTCTCCACGTACCCACCACTCTCTGCCCGGGGTTCGTGGCTGTAACCCGGGCACCTCACCAACTCGACAGACCATCCCAACGCTCCTGCACTATACCACTAGTAAGAACCGGTTGTCAAGGGCATTTGACAAAGATTGAACATCCTGGTATTATAAGGTGTCAGGAGGTGCATCATGCCCATTCAAGTCTATAAATGCCCCAAACATGGCAAGTTCGAAAGGACGTTTCCTTTAACAAACGTCCCTAAAACTCACCCTTGTCCTATCTGTCATAAGAAGGTGGATTGGGTTCCTTCCCTACCCGCGTATATCCACGTTGAAGGCGGCACCGGCGCCGGCAAGAGCTCACACACCAGATAGGAGATACTATGAATCACACCACATTTTCGAACATCCTCTTAAATCGACTCTGGATGTCGGGGGAATTGGAATCGAGTCCGAGACTTATCCTAGAGGGACGGATTCATGCTATTGTCAACCTTTCCCATTACGATGACCCTGATGAGACAATAGAGTATGCCAAAGACTATCTTCACTGGCCTATAGACGATGGGCCCCTTCCCAACCTAGACGAGCTCGGGTTGGTAGTGTACTGGGCCACACAGAAGATCAGAGAGGGCCGGCGCGTCCTCATCCACTGTGACGCCGGCCTCAACCGGTCTGGGCTTGTCACAGCCCTTGTGGTGATGGAAATTACAGGTATGACGGGTACCCAAGCAATTTCGCACGTTCGGGTCTGCCGCGGCTCAACCGCGCTTTTTAACCCGTCCTTTACAGACTATTTAGAGACCTTAGGAGGAGTAGAACAATGAAACAGAGTGAATATATCCAGGGAACCGAGGGAAACTACCACTGGCCCGTCAGATTTGAGCTTAATGGTGGCTATTTACGCCTTGAGCAGTCCCACACCGAACCCCGTCTGGAGTCAGAACCTAGTATAGAGGTGGTTCTCCTGTCCCAAAAGCAGGTAAAGGAGCTTCTCAAGTTCCTAGACGCTGAAAGGCGGCTTCCCGCTAAAAAGGTGAGGGTTAATTCCTTTAATTAAGACCCGCGGAGCGTAAAATCCCTTTATTAGGCGGCACTTGTGTCCACCTGTGGCACCTAAAGCGGTCGCAGAGTCTGTCTACGGCCGCTTTTCTCTCTATTTTCTTAATTTTTGCCCGTACTGAGTGTAACGTCTAACTATCACATCCACACCACCATAATCCAACGTCACCGTCCTATCCTATCCCATCCTATACTGTACCCGCACCCCAACGAGACTAGCGAGGCACGACGCCGAGACATTCTCATCTACTAAGCTAGCAGGATGCTAGCTACAATCGTACACCTCGATAGCAGATGACATAACTACTACCATCGTAGCTACGTAGATACCACTATGCTTAAGCTACGTTAGTAGACTACGATACGTGATGGGATTACAGAGAGCCGTCGAGGTTCGGGCCGTGCATCTGGGGCGCATGACCGGCGGGCCGGTGCGGGTGATGGGCGTGAGGGGGAGCAGGAAACCCGTTGTGAGTCACAATGGGTTGTGCCTCACTACACATTACCACGAATATGTATAGTGAGTCACCTTATGAAAAGATTAACCTAAGGTGACTCACTATACATTAGTCTGAATAACCCCTGTGCCTCACAACCCATTTACAGGGAAACCTATTGTGACTCACAACCCATTGTGCCTCACTATAGGTTTCTGGGGCATAGGTTAGGGTAGACGAATAAATGCCCTCTACCCCCTTGACAGCCCTTCAGATGTGTGAGATGATACCGACACTGATAGCGAGGCAATACGGCCACAGGGACGTGAAATTGCCGAGGAGAATAAGCACCGGCATCTTGGCCGGTCGAATAGCCGGAGATTCAGAGGGGCCAGCCGGTCACTTGGCCGAGAACCCCATTCAGCTTGAGTCGAGGCCATCGGAAAAATGAATACGGAGTCACACACAGAACGGGGGGTTAGACTCGCCAGACTGGAGCTAACCTCCCATGACTGAACCACTACAGGGTCATATTAAAGCCCCATTCGATAGCGATGACTTTCCAAAGACGATACTAGTGCAGGGCACCAGCGATATTGAGCACAGTGATTGTGGCAAGTGCGGCAAGCCTGCCAAAGACTGGCCTTTTGAACGTGGCTATCACCCAAACTCTCGCCCAGGGACAATGTATCAGGCAGAACTGTTCTGCACTACCTGCTTTCCGTTCTCCTACAATGGGAAGACGGGCAAGCTGGTGGACGCCTACACTGGTGAAGGTAGTATCGGCAGTTTCAATGTCCGAGTCAATCTCGATAGCTAATTAAGTAGGTGAGCGCCTAGCCTTCCGCTCTGTGTGTGACTCCAACATGGAACGGGGAGAGCGGGGGTTAGACTCGCCAGATAGGAGCAAGAATCTGCAACGTTACAAAACCCGGCATGAGGCCCGCGAGGCTGCCTTAGCAAAAGCTCATAAGTTAGGGCTAGATGTAGCAATCCGCAGGACTAAAGAGTATGGCAAGGAGGGCTACAACGTCTCGCTAGCTTGTACAAACGATTCGGACTATATAAAAGCAGAGATAGTCCGCCCTACCGATATGATATAAATAGGAGCTAACCTTATGAACATATCAGGTGCCATAACTAGTGCCAACACCCCCACATTCGACTATGAGCGTCAGGCATGGGTTAAAGACGGACGTTACATTCGATGCGGGCACCAGGAGAAAATGGACTGCCGGTGCTACGGCAGATTGCATGAGGGTGAGAGAGTCAACAAGTAACAGGGCAGCTAACCCTCCGCTCTCCCCGTTCCATACGTTAGCTAATCACTCCCCTCTACTGGTACGCCAGTAGTAAGGGTTTAACTAATGAGATTTACATTCACTTGTGAGGTCGAATCAGAGTTGACAGATGAGACCGATATTCTCCTCATTATCCAAACGGCGCTCGACGCTACGCCGATGCGCCCATACATTGACTTTGCCGAGTTAGAAGTCAATGAATTAGAGGATGAGGGGAGCTAAGATGCGAACCCTCACACAAGGCTCTATCAATGGGCTACCACCAATTCACCCGCGCGTTGTCACCGATTGCCCGCCCACTACCGGCCAGCGGCCCGTAGGCAACGATACGGGCGGCGCGGCACGGAAGCCTAACACATGGGGCGATAGGCTCCTACAACGCCGCCACCACCGCGTAAGGGTCGAGCCAGTTGTACAGACCCGTCGCCTAGTCGATGATATTAAAGACACGGGTGTTGACGGTGAGCTGTACACGGCCCGTTGTACACGCGGGAACCTGAAAACAGTTGTACTACGGGGCGGCACCACTAAGCGCCCTAACGGCTCTCGGTATCTCTCGCACCCCTTCAGCCACGATGGGGGCGAAACCCTGCCAATGAGGGTTATGGCGCCAGCCCGCCGGAATACCGGCGCAGGCGAGCCCGAGAATACCCTAGTAACAGGGCCGATACCGGATAGCGTTCTACCGAACGTGTAACATCCAGCCCATCCACAACGTTAGTATCAGTAGAGGGAAGTGAATAGCTAACGCCTACCCCTTCAGGTTTTCGGTACTAAGCACGGCGTACCCTTGATAAGACGTTGAGGGTGTGCTAACCTGAAGATAGCTAGAGGGCCGATAGTCGCTCCGTCACGCGGAACCCCCCAACTGTACATGCAGTTGGGGGGTTCCGACTTTTGGCAAAGGGTCGATACTACTAGTAGAGGGTAGAGAACAAAGGAAAGGGGCACAAATTCATGCAAGCAACAATAGTTCGCTTCGGCCCGTGGCTGATTGCCACGGCTTGCCAGAACGCCCTATGCTCAGATGGCCGTAGGCGCTACGTGAAGATAACACAAGAGCCTGATACCTTCTTCTCGCTGCCTGGTAGCGTCAAGGTGTCGGGCCGTACCGTAACAGGGTTCGTTACAGGGATCGAATTCTTACCGGAAGGCGAGCGCGATTACAAATTCGTTGCCTACGCCTACGGTAAGAACGGCCATCTGCTACCGTAATCATCATCTGACAGACAACGAAAGGAGTATCTACCATGATGGGAGCAAGCGCAAGCCGACGATTCGCCACGAAAAAGGCGCTGAAGGGCGCAATAGGTGAACCCCCCCGACTTTGAGGAAACGTCGATGTTCGGGGCCGAATTCAAGGGCGACGGTGAGTATACTGTAGTCGGCCCAGAGCCGTATGACCGGCGATGGTACGCTACAGTGACCGTCACTACCGGGCTGATAACCCGTGTGAAGTAGGGGGTAACAATATGCTTAGGCTATAACAAATCATCTGTCTAATACGAAAACGTGAAGTAACACAATACTGTCACTGTTGTCCCGACTGCGGGCACTGTCAGTATCACACAGTAGCATGTAAATAGTTGAAAGGGAAGCAATCCTAAAGGGGGTTGAACATGCAAGGACTAGAGGAACTAAAGGCCGAGAATGAACGGGCGGAAGCCCGGGAATTGGCCGAGCTTCGCGCGGATACCGTCAAGGGTCTACGCTGGGCTTTTGAGACGGGCAATATAGGGAGTGTCGAGACGCTGCTATCTGAGGCGGGCGTCCTAAGCCCTCTCTTTGACCTAATCATTGACCGACATCGTGTCGAGAATAGGAGTACCTACGAATAGGAGATAATTGCCTAGCCTACGCGAGAGGTAGCCCACGCACCATTTTGCAATCTAGGAGCCTAACGGGGAGGCAACCCATGAAAGATGACGGTAGACTAGCAAGAGGCCGAAGGCTATTTGAGTACCACTGTTACGAGGGTGAAGATTCTGCCGACGCCGAATTGTGGCACCACACACACCAGTCAATAGAGGTACTAGCCAGGACGCAACACGGTCACCATGACGGGCCGACGCCTACTATGTATCGCATCCGCTTCGCCAACGGATATGAGTGCGAAGTATGGGACGACGAACTAGTGCTGAGTCCTGGACAATTTGAGCGAGACGATTACAGGGGGCGTAACAATACGGGCACCGTTCGCTACCGATGAACAGATACTACAAGCCGTCCTAAACGATGAACCTGTAATGTGAGAAGGTAACAAACAATGCAACTTCGCAGGATTTACGATAGATTTCGCAAGCCAAAGGGGTATTCATGTTATTGGGTGTTGACGCACTTTGCTAGTGCGGAAGGTGCGGCGCTGTTTATCAACACGACACTTACAGATGAACACCACCACCTACTAGGAAATGGACGCCTACTAAGAGGCGGTGATATAGTCCCCTTTGCCCTCGGGAGGAGTATTGACAAAATGTACTACACACACACGATAATATGCTCACGTTGTCAGACCGTGGCAGAGTACGACGATGACGGTAAATCGTTGGATTGTCTACCAGATGGGGTATTTGTAGACGATTCTGGTAGTCCATTTGACGGGCTCTGGGTATGCTCCGAATGTATGGTAGGTAACAACGGGGACACACTACCAGAGTTTGACTAGAATACTGCAAGGAGGAATAGCACATGGGATGGGTAGAAGCACGACTTGTCATACCCACACATCCAGACCAGTACAGCCCGTTCAAAGGGAAGGGCCAACTTCAGTACATCACCGAAAAAGAATATCAGGCACAACTGCGGGCGCTAGAGGTAAATTTGGTCAAAGCGTTCGGTGGCTTCACCGTCACTGAAGGGCGCGGCGCTTGGGATAGCGGTACTCATGTAGAGTTTGAATCGGTGAGGGTGTACACAATAGCCATAGATAGCACCAAAGCCGATTTTCACCCGTACCTATTGCGCCAAGAGGTTGCACGACGGCTAGGCCAGCGGGCCGTATACCTTAGCGTGACAAAACTAGAGGGACAGCCAATACAGTAAGGAGTGACATATGGCCCTACAACTAGGATTTGAGGGCGCCGTCAAACTGCAAGGACGCGATTCAATACCGGAAGCCCTCGACCGAACACTTGCTAAGTATCGGGGGTATGTTGAGGATATGGCGAACCCTATTACAGAGGATGTGGTGTTCTGGCGCATCGTATTCGCTATCCTCAGTGTGCATACCGCTTTTGAGGCGAATGAGTTAGCCTACCAACGGCTACACAACAACGGGCGCTTGCCCGTACGCTGGCGAACGTTGACCGATTGGCTCGCTCGGGTAAAGGCCGGTGGCAGTGTGGTACAATTCGCCGGCCAAAAGGCCCGCTTTCTGTTGGACTTCCAAACGGATTGGAAGCGTGATGCCTACCCATTTATGCCTAACGGGGATGGCTCCATTGGCTGGCGGGATAGGCTTATGACCATCCGCGGATTGGCTAGGACAAAAGCATCATTCGCTGTATGTCTCGCTAATCCGTTGGAGAGTGAGGTACTGTGCATCGACCGGCATATGGCACGGCTGCTGCTGGGCTTTGCACCGAAGGATATCAAACGAGTAGACTATGAACGGTGCGAGAATGAATTGCTAGCGTTGGCTAAGGGGTTCGACGCGCCGCCGTTCGCCGTTCAATGGTGCCTATGGGATGCCCAACGCGGCCATGTTGAGCCACACACGGCTCTAAGAGAAAAGTAGAGAATGGGGGCGCCGTTCAGGGTAGCCGTGGTATCCAGCGGGCTACTCACGTCGGTTCGACTCCGACCGCCTCCACCACATACTAGAAAGGAAAGGAACATGCACGAACGTGTCTGTCACACTCTTCACAGAAATCTCATATGTGCCCTCTGTTGGGAACCAGAATTCAAGCACGTCCTATTCTTAGTAGCTAGGACGGATAGCGCCAGGATAGAGCAAGGCCCTATCTGCCCGGGCCAGTTGGAGGATATTGACCTCTTTAGGGCAGTAGACTCTGAGGAGGACGCCAAATGATGGAAAACGAACGCTTAGAGGAACAGAGCCGTGAAGCATCCCTGTAGAAAAAGCGACTTCATTCGTATTCGGCACGACAAGATTCAATGTCATCAATGTGGCTTTGTTGCACTTAATGGGGATAAGGAGATGTTTCCATGACCCCTTACCCTAAGCCCAGCCCGCTAGTGACGGAGGAGTAGACCATGCCGATTCTGTTACACGCAGTGTTTTTCGTAGCCATCGTCTTTGCAGTGCTCGATGCACCCGCAGGCATCATGCTGTTCACAGTCATTAGTCTCTGGGCAGTGTCACTGGTGCTACGACCAAAGGAGGAATAGGAATGACCCCAAAACGAGAATGTAGCCTAGGTAAAACCGTATGTACGGATGTAGCTACCTACTCTGAGAAAGAGGGGGTATTCTGCGACCGGCACGGTGCCGCCATTCATAACATGCGGGCCGGCCGACAGTGTGACTACGGCCATTGTACACTACGCCTGCGAGTCCGTCATCGGGCGGAACGGGCGGGGGAGGAGAAAGAGCTAGAGGTAGAGGCCAAACTCAACAGCGAGGAACGCGAGGGCTAGAGGTTCAGATTCTACGGAATAGGTCGATACTACTAGTAGAGAGGAGGTGAGACAAATGGCAACGCTACTTGGAACAAACATCGAAGTGACAGTCAAGGACAAGAAGCTGGTACTGACCATAGACACCAGCGAGGAGCACGGACGTTCAACATCCGGTAAGAGCACCATCGTAGCAACCACACGGGGCAACCTGCAAGTGCCTGGTGTTGACGGGCTGACGATTGGGCTGAACGCTTACCGTCGCAGCTAGGAGGAGACACAATGGCAGAGGTAAAATACGAAGGTTGGACAAACTACGAAACCTGGGCAGTGAAGCTCTGGATGGACAACGAGGAACCGTCTTACAACTACTGGAAAGAACGCACGGAGGAGATAGCCAAGGACGCCAAAGGAGACCAGTACACCACAAGCGAACGTATGGCCGTCCACAATCTGGCCACTGCGCTCAAGGATGAGCACGAAGAGGCTGTACCAGACCTTGAGGGATTTGCCGGCGACCTGCTTATGACCGCACTCGGCTCTGTGAACTGGTACGAGATAGCCAAGTCCTTGCTCGAAGATTACGAGCCCTAGGAGGAGTGAAATGAACCAGAACGAAGCAGCAGACCACCCCTGTCGGGGTATTCACGACCCAGCACAGCCGTCGTGTTTCGATGGATTGGTACTACCGAAAGGGGCGCGGTTTGTCGAACGGTGCGACCAAATGGATATGGGTGGCGACGACGAAGAGACAGCCCACCGCTTTGGATTGAAAGGGACATGGGCCAAATGTGATAATAGAGGTCTGCATTTCCTTGTCGGCTGTACACCCGCAGAGCTCGGACTGGAGGAATACAAGGATGGGTAACACACAAACAAGGCGGCTCGCCGCGAACATCCTAGAGCGGATTTCATGGCGGATTAGTGACTTTGCTTCACTCCTCGATGCAGACGAGACCGCTCGTGTAGCGGAGTATCTGTATGCGCGGAAGGTACGGGAGGAATCCGACAATGGGTAACACACAAGCAGTAGGCATGGCTGAAGCGGTAGCGGATGGCAGCGTCTCACTAGACCGCGCTCTCTCCTACCACTTGCAGACCAACCATTACCCACCCCTCCCCAATGAGGTATTACCGATAGCCAAGCACATCATTGAGACTCAAGGAGAGTGGGGATGGGACGACGCCATCACCCTACCAGAAGGGATGCTCTACAAGGGCGGGTCGTGGGCGCCAGTGTGGGCCTGTGTACAGGAATGGCACTTGGACGCCTTCCTTGAATCGTTTCTAATGGAGGAATAAAAACTACAAAAACAGTACCATTGGGGTGCATTGAGGTGCAGCCTAGAAAGGAGAAGCACATGCGACTACCAAAGAAAATCACTGCTCAATACCTAAGGAACAAGAAGGCTTGCGAAGAGGAGGTTGAGCAATTCACTCGGGTCTTCCCCAATGGGGCCGAAGTGACGCGGGCCAATGTGATAAAGGCACAACGGGCCAAGCTCGATTTGGACTGGTTTATAGGGAGCGTTACTGGAACAATCGAGCGGTTCGATGAGGAGTGGAAGGTTCTATACCTCCGCTGCAGAAACCGCCAGATAGGAAAAGAGACATACCATAAGGCCGTCAGAGAACTCGAACGAGAGCACATTCTGACTGCCTTCGGCGTCAAGTAGAAAGGTGTAAGCCATGATGAGTGACCAGATACGAGAGGTGGAGGAGGCAGCACGGTTTATCACCCGTGTATTAGCCGACTTCTCCGGACGAGAAGTGTACAAGATTTACAGGGAAGTGGAGAACTTTACTGATGAGGAGTTTGAGAACGCTCTCGAAACACTCTCAGATTTTGGCAACGGTACGGCTGTTCTTGAGCGAATGAGACCCCTATGATGCACTTTGTCGAGAACAAAGTGACAGGCATCCACATGGAGCCACCGGACAGCTACCAGCAACTCTCGGTCTCACCATCGACGGGGCGTTGCTTCTACTGTGGACATATCCCGGGTAGTCGGTCTCGTTTGGCCGGCCCGTGTTGTCCTTGTCAGACCTGTGTATGTTGCCAATCGACGGAGGCATCTACTAATGTCGTGGGCTAGTGGACTCGTCGTGCTGGCCGGTGTGTTCCTCGCTGCTCATCTCATCATGGATGTACGCGCGGTTGCGCTCACAGCACGACACCCGAAAGACCTGGCCTGGACAGCGGCAACGTTAATCATATTGACGGGACATATCATTTTGGACTATGTGAACTAGAAGGAGGTGTTAATTATGGACTACCTAGACTTGAGAGACCTGGCCCAAGAGCTATACGACCTGGTGGACATGAAAAATACCGACGCGCTGAGCGAAGAAGACGCGGCGCGGTTGGAAATGCTACTTGACCTACAGGGCCAGCTTCCCACCGAGACACTGAGCGAGTACGCGGAAAACGAGTCAACAATGCTTCCCGAGTATCGTTTCACAGACTACGCCCAGGAGCTCGCTGGCGAGAAGGGCTATACAACTCGGGATAGTCACAATCCGCTGGACGACTACATTGACTGGGATGGGTGGGCCGATGACCTAAAGCACGACTACACAGAAGTGACGTTCAACGGAGAACCGTACTTTATTAGGGCGTACTAGAAGGAGCGAGAATCATGAGGAATTTCACACGAGCAGAACTAGACAACCTTTGGGTCAGGGCCACCGCCCTACCAGCGGGGTCTGGGGCTGACCCCTTGACCAAGGCTATCATCACAGAAGCTCTCGAAGGTGCCGGTGTCGATGTGGTTGTGGTGGTTAGTGCAACATCAAGCGACGAAATAATCCGCTCTCTTGAAACCATTCGCGCTGATATCGAGGATTTCATTCATCAGATTGAAATCGCAGGGGAGGGGTAACCATGAAGACCGGAGGAACCATTGACCGGATGCAGCGAGCAGCAGAAGCACTCCAATCCGCGGCGTCAGCACTCAAACATGGTAGACAACACACATTCATCGAGAAGCTGACGACCGCTACACAACTAATCACTGATGTCGTCTGCAGTAGTGAGAAGATAACACCAGAGGAGAGGGTCAAAATTATTATGGCCTAGCCCGGCGGGTAAGGAGGAAATACTATGCAATGCACTAATTGTCAGACCCACATCGACACCGAAATAGAGAACCTACGCTACGAGCACGACCGCGACCGCCGCAAGATGGAGCAGGAGGTATCGGCATTGGCTAAGGACATAGCCAAGGTGCGAGCTCAGGCCGAAGACGGCTTTATAGATGCGAGGCACAACCGAGAGGCAATACGAGCACGTATCACTCGCCTAGAACTGCCAGCGTAACCCAGGAGACCCCTAAGATGGGAACAAGTCCTGGAAATTGAAAAGAAGGAAGAGGAATAGTCTATGCCTTGGCCTACTAAGAACCCCCGACAGCGAGGGGGTTGGACTCATACCAATAACCGGCCGCTGGATATCATTCATAACCACAATGGGCCCCCAATTGTAAGATATGGGGGCTTCTGTCAGACGGCGCCGACATATCATCTGTTCCGCTGTCACGGGCATAGTGACCCCCCACGCCGAGTAATACAGGTGGTCGTCTTCGACCGTCTTGCCTTTGTAGCGAAGTCGAAGGCAGGGCATGGTGGATGCTCGATGCGTGAATGCCCGGGCGAGGCTGAGTTTATGAACAGGGAGGAGAAGAAGGCATACTGTGAGCGGTGTGCAAAACAGAGACAGGGTGTAGTAGCCTGTACCTGGACAAGTATCTACCCCTGCCACAACCAGTCGGGGTTGAATCAGCCCCCATTTAATAAGCCATGCTCATTGTGTACGGCCTATGAAGGAGGAATCCAATGACTAATGAAGAATACAAAGCAAAGGCAATAGAGCTCTGGCAAGAGGATGGCGAAGTCGAGATTGACGACAACGCCGATGTCGTTCGCGGTGACCACCCCGATATCAATCCCGGGGCCTACGTTCAAGCATGGGTATGGGTACCTAGTGCTGAGGAGGAGGGGGCCAATACCAAATGAACGACAGTGAAGAAGAGTTCCACCGATGTGAGGGCTGCTTCACTGAACGTGTGTGTCGCTATTACCCCAAGCGTGGCTTGTGGCTCTGCACCAAGGGGCCCGGGAAATGCTGGCGCCGGCGAGCAGTCATCACCATCAGGAAGTAACGACCACTACGGGGAAGCGTTATACTAGAGGAGGAGGCACCAATTGAAAGTTTATGATGTCATTCACCGTGAGATACTAATCACCACCTATCGTGTCGAGGCCGAAGATGAGGAGGACGCCTTTGAAGCCGTGCAGGCGGGTGATGGGGAGGTAGTCGACAAAGATACGGAATCCGCAGCCGACGACGACGAAGACCAGTGGGTTGCAACCGAAGTAGAGGATGAGGATGAGCTACGACGCGCTCTCCCTCCCTGGGGCCCGCGCGGCGCACGTCGGTGCGATAGCGGGATGTGACCTGTCTGCTCTGCCTGAGGAAGTGGCCGCGTAATGATAGTCGCCTACGTTGTCGTATGGTTCCTGCTCGTGGGTCTCTGCGTGAAGCTTATCGTCCGGGGAATCTGCCAAACGTACCGGAGTCTGTGGGCAAGAGTCATTGCGTTCTACGCACTCGTGCTGCCGGTGGTAGCTCTGGGGCTGGTGCTCCAGGCGGCGATGCGTAGCCTAGTGTCCTAAGGAGGGACGAGACGAATGAGTCCTATCGCTTACAAGTTGTATACATATCTGATGGGGCAACCCGAGGGGCAGAACTTGGTGATGGAGGAGCTCACGCGCGTGCTTAGTACATCCAAGACTGCGATTCGGGCGGCGTTTGAAGAACTGTCTATCGACGGACTCTTGACATACACACAGGAGGCATAGATTTGAAGAATCAATTATGGTATCTTATCCCGGAGCGGGACAGCCCGAATTATGAGTATGATTGTGTCCACGGATTCGTAATACGAGCAGCCACGGCCGCACGAGCTCGAAAAATGGCGGCTGCTGACTGTGGGGACGAAGGAGCGGCCTTCTGGCTTAGTCCTACATCCAGTTCTTGCTCCTTACTACCATCAGACGGCACTGAAGAGATTGTTCTAATAGATTTTCACGCAGGCTGAGAACAGGAGGCATAAGATGAGTGGGACGGTAGACCGGAGGGTCTTCCGAGCCTAAGGACGGCATACACCAGCGAGCGGCGGGACGGCCCCCATTGAGAGGAGAAACCATCATGAAGACACACACGAAGATCATACTGGGCGTTGTCGGCCTACTCATCGCAGGGTTCGCGGTGGCCTGCACGCCCATAGAGGAGGCGACGGAGTTTACCGCCGACGAGATCGCCTACCTCGAAGCACTTGAGGAACAGGGGCAGACGGCAGCCGTGCCGGAGCCGGTTGAGGCCGAAGGCTGTTTTCTCACGGGCACCTGTCCGTTCCAGAACGGCTGGACAGCGGAAACGTGGAGTATTGCCTACGAGGCATTCCTCGACAGCGGGTTGGGCGATGACGTAGCAGCTTGTGCAGCGGATGCTACCATGTTGCGGATGACGGTCGATGAGGTTGTGGCCCTCAGCGACGCCGAGGCAGAGCAAGTAGGCCAAAGCATCGCGCTCAATGAGTGTCTCCCGCTGTTAATTGATTAGGGATACCCAAAGGTACGGGGCAGGGATGCCCCCCAACAAGAGAGAGGAGGAAGGAGGTACTACTTATGTTTGAATACATCACGTTTGACTCGAAGAAGGTGCAGGACATCGAGAAGGTCTGCAATCAGAAAGATGAACAGGGCTGGGAGTTTGTGGCTCTAGGAGGGGCCGCAGACCGCTACGTTATCCTCTTCCGGCGAATAAAGAGGGGGTAAAATGAGCAACAACACCATCCTCATGACCAACACCTGGGCTGAGCTCCAGGGCCCTGCTCTGTGGACGGCCAAAGAGGTGTTGAAGTATCGAGCAAAGGGCTACAATTTCAGCCGCGCCTTCAAACTTGGGGTCTGGGATGGCTGGACTAGAATTATCAATGCGAAGGGGCAGTTTGCGGCCGGCCTGGTGCCTTGGCTTGTTGAACGGTTGGAGAAGGAAGGCATTAGCATCGAGGTCATTGACCAGAGACCAGAGCCCTTGCCTGTGTCCCCTCTCTTAGCGGGGCTACCAGCAACAGACAATAGTAAGCTACGCTCATATCAGTGGGATGCCTGTAACGCAGGGCTTGAAAAGCAGCGAGGTTTGGTGCATCAACCCACCGGCGCAGGCAAGACAGAGGTGATGATAGAACTGACCAAGAGTATCGGACGGCCGGCCCTGATACTTGTCCATCGGAAGGATTTGATGCACCAAACAGTCGAGCGATTTCGCCAGGTTTTGGGTGTTGACTCCGATGTTGTTGGTATCATTGGCGATGGCATGTGGGAGCCACGGGTCATCACGGTTGCCACATTCCAGACCCTGTACCTACGGGTGAAGGAGAAAATACCAGAGGTGCTGCGCTGGCTGCGCGAGGACATCGGACACGTAGCGGTAGATGAAGCGCACCATTTGCCCGCCAAGAGCTTCGAGAAGGTGATGGCTCAGTTGTGGGCTGCTCGCTGGCGCCTCGGCTACAGCGCCACTCCTGACAAAGAAGGAGATGTAGAGACCTTCTTTAAGGTGAGCTCCTGGTTGGGCCCAACAATCCACCGGGTATTCGCCAAGGAGCTGACAGATGAGGGTTACCTAGCCCCAACTGATGTGTTCCTTATCAAGATACCCGGGAAGCCAGCCCGGTATCAGACCTGGCAAGAGGCTGTAGCTAAGGGTATTGTAGACAATTCGATACGCAACCGAATGATAGTGGAGCTCGCCCAGTCCCTACCCAAGCCTGTCGTCATACTAGTAGAGCGGCTGCAGCACGGGGAGAAACTCGCGCGAGCTCTTGGTACTGCGTTCATAGCTGGTAACTCACCTACGGGTACGCGAAAGAGGGCCTGGGAGGCTATACGTCAAGGGAAACAGGACATTCTGATAACCTCAAAAATAGCAGACGAGGGTTTGGATATACCACAGATTAAGTGCCTCATCTTAGCGGGCGGAGGTAAGGCGCCGCATGTTACAATTCAACGTGTTGGGAGAGGCATGAGGGTAGCAGACGGTAAGGACAGACTTTTTGTATTTGATTTTTTGGATACCGGTACATACTTAGGGACTCACGCCCGTAAGCGGCGCCAAACATACGCCGACCAGCCGGCTTACGAGGTAGTCGAAACAAATTTCCAAGAGTTGGAGGTAGCATTATGAGTGAGTGTGACTGCGAGAAACCCGATGTTGACTAAGCTCTGTGTCCACTGCAAGCACAGTGAGACAATGCACTATGATTATGGGTACACCCCGGGTCGTAACCGCGGGTGTACTGCCGACAACTGGGCATGGAGTGGTGTTCACTATTGTGGATGCCCCGGCTTTGAGGTGGAGTAATGTTAAAAATCACCGATGGATACTGTCAGGCGCATAAGACGAAACCCGACCCTGAAGGAGTGCGTAATTGCTACGGAGAGCTCTGGATTTGTGAAGGATGTAAACGTGTTGTCTGTGCTGGGTTTGGATGTGCAGACGAGGCGCCCGATTTGTGTGACGACTGTTGGACAGATTGCCAAGCAGCCAAACAAGACAGTCTGGAGCTATAAGGAATGAGCCCAGAATATCACGACCACATGGTTGTTTGTACAGGTTGTGGCATACCTTGGGACGAACAACCCGACTCCGGTAGTCAATGGTTAGTGTTCAACAACATCATTCCGTGCCCCGCAGGGAACCCTGTTTGTGAAGGACACACCCTAGGTAGTCGAGTATACTGTATCCGTTGCCAAGAGGAGAAGAAACATGAAGTACAACCACATCCAAGCAATCAGCCAGATATTACAACTTGAGATAGGGTTTGGCGGAACACTAGGGCCGGCCGGACTTACCAATGCTGTCATTGAGGCCCTAGAAAAAGGAGGCGTCATACAAGAGGCTGGCGTGGTGTACATCAAAGCTGAAGCCCCCGGGGAGAACCTAGTGTCTATTGATATATGGGCACCGGCTCGGGAGGACGACGAAGTTGATGTCCCAGGGAAGCCTGAGCAAACAGAGGAAGAAGAAGAGGTCGAGCCCATCCCTAACCTATAAAACCCTAGGTGACTCACATAATATAGTGTGCCTCACAATGGGTTGTGCCTCACAATGGGTTGTGCCTCACTACACATTACTTATAGCTCAGAAGGGCAAAAGAATATAGTGTGACTCACAATGGGTTGTGAGTCACCTAAGACAGTAGAGGATAGGTTAAGGGTTTAGAGGTACTAAGACTAAAGGAGGAGGAAGAAAGTCATGAGTGACGAAACATTAGACCAACTAACAAAGGAAGTGGTTCAGGAACGCTCCCCCATCGCTCCAACTGACAACATCTAGACGCTGGAGGCGCACGATGACGAGGTCTAGTGCTGAGGAGCAGATGGCTGAGCTGCGAGGGCACATCAAAAGTCGATACGGGGTTGGCTTAGATATACCTGCCGCGAAGAGACAGGAGTGAGAAGCGTAATGGTAGCAAAGACTAGACGCTATTGTCCCCGCGGACACATCTTTGACTATGACCCATTCAACCCGTGTTGTGCCTTAGCCCAGGCGCCGGGCCAGCCTACACCTCCAAAGAATCGGATGTGGGCTCAGCGTGGACGTAAGCGCCCGTGGCCCAAGCGTCGGGCCTTAGTGCGGGACTTCATTAGGTTGAGGGATAGCGGCCGCTGTCGCTACTGTGGTGGCACTGGTGGGGAAATAGACCATGTGATGCCCCGCAGTAACAAAGGAAGTGAAAGTGCGTTTGAGAACTTGGTATGGTCTTGTCATCGGTGCAATGCACGTAAAGGACGGGAGGTTGGCTTCACTATGAACCATGAGCGCCTGTACTGGCACGGCCGGCTAGTTGCTCCCGGGCATCTGTTCGGAGAACCCCTACTGCAGGAGATTGAAGCTCAGCGACGTACACGACAAGCAGCACAGGGCCTCAACCATATTACCGAGTTCAAAGAAAGGCAGGAACCATGAGTGTCACAACCAAGGATGTGTTAAAAGCCTTACGTTTTGTGTACCGTCTCCCTAGTAAGCGTATTACTAGGTTTCATCCGTGGCCCGCACGTATTGATGATGTGACCATTCGGCACGCTAGGAGACATGGTTATCTGGACGCATATAGAGAGTTTGATGGCATAGTAATGGCCCAAAACAACTTCGGTGCCTACCAGTTCGTCGATGAACTAACGAAAAAAGGGCTCAAGAAAATTGGCAAAAGCCCTTGACACATCGCTGGTCGACATGGTATAAAGGAATAGAGGAGGTGCAACAATGAAAATTCTACCTGCACTAATAAAAAGGTTCGTTCCCCCGTGGAGGCGTCCTGTCTTCACACCAAGTTATGATACGATGGCACAGCGAGAGGAGACGGTCAAGGCAATTCGTCATGACCTGTCCTCACCCCAGGACACGCGAGTTACTATCGCGCCACCTACACAGGCTTGTCATAAATGTGGTGGTATCTTTCGAGAAGAGAAGCTGACTTCAGTTTTCCAAATTGAAATCTCCTCCTCTGGTCAGGATGCACCGGTCGTTACCACAACCTACTTCTGTATGAGCTGTCAACCAGTGGTGCCTCTGGTAATTAACCTCAAGACTGACGATGGTGACCTACTTGACAAGCTCCATCTTAACCTTGGTGATGGTTGGTTCCAACAGGTTGACGCAGCCTCTGGCGAAGATATGTGCCCCATAAGCCTAGATGAACATGCCTCTCTCTACTGTAATGACTGTGGTGAGCTATCCAACCCTGATCAAAAGAGTTGTGCTGCCTGCCGGCGCGAAGAGAAGAAGAGTTAAGTAGTGGCAGCTCAACAAGCTACTGAAGACTCAGCTCGGAAAAAGAGGGAAATAGCAGATGCCGAGCGGCATCTCGGGGAAGACCCGAGTGGGCGTGATGCTGCGCGGTTCGCGGCGGGTTGGTTGGAGGCAAACATTCGCAACCGTCTTGATGTAATTCCTATCAAGACCCGAAAGTATCTTGAAGTGGCAATTGCCTTTCTCAAGAAAGTAGAGTAATCATGAGTAACGATGTACCAAATGAAGGCCCTTGTATTGGTGACTGCGGTGCAACAATAGACAAAGAACTCTTCTGTTACGGCTGCAAGGCATTTATCTGCGATGATTGTGCCATGAATGAAATTGCAGGCTTTACCCACATACCTAGCGACCACCTGCGAGGTAGTGCATGTTGTGACACTAGAATAATGGATGGGGTGTGCGAAACCTGTGGAGGAGAGGACGTTTGAAGACCCTCTCAATCTCAGATGGCGGGCACCGCTACCTTCTAATGGTGAAAGAAGATGCGAGTCTGCCGGCCCTACCCCGGCAAGAGATACTACCACACATGAAATTCATTAACTGGTGGAGGAGTGAGTGCCAGAAGATGGACATTCCTTACGTCTACCGGGTGGCTGAGCCTCAGGGTATCCGCATCGTCCAGTCCCTACTTAAGAAGCACAGCCTGTCTGACCTGCAGGAGCTGGGCACACACTTCCTTCTCGACCACGGAGACCGGCTACGCTCTGACCCAAGGCACTTTTCAATTTTTGCTTCGCTTGTGCCGACCATGCAAAAGGAGCTGAAACGTGGATGAATACTTACTTGAAAACGCCCTGTTCTTTGTTGCTGGTATAATTTATGGTGCAGCCATAACTGCTATCCTCATCACATTATTGCTTTAGTCAGTCCAGAAAAATCTAGTTATGCAAGGTTTATTTTGGGCCATGAGTCTGGTACTGGTGGACTCTGCTTTCCTTGAGAAGTGGAGACACACCTTGGTACCTGAGTCCCTTCCCAAGGGGCCAACACGATTTCTACTGGGCGCCGCACTAGAACATTGGGATGCCCACCACCAACTGATGGACTGGGCAGCATTCTTGTACTGGGTCGACGGTGCGATTGAAGATGAGGATTTGCATGAGGAATACAGACAAATATTCTTGGACATCCAGGCGGCATATCCTGTTACAGATTCTAGCCGCCCTATCGCCTGGGCTGCGGCCGAAGAATGGGTACAGAACTACCATGTCGGCATGGCCCTTGACCGGGCCCGTGCTGCGCTTGTGGCAGGAGACAGGGGAACTGCCTTCTCCGAATTACTGGGTGTACGAGAGGTAACCGGTGAGGTTCAGGAAGAACCCCTTGAGCTCGTACCCAGTGCTACTCTCGGGGACATCCTTCGACACTCCAATAATTTTCGTGAGGCTATTCCTCTTGGCTTGGAATTGTTTGACGAGGCCCTAGAGGGAGGCATCCACCCGGGTGACCTAGCTATTGTCGCCGGCCCCACTAATCTGGGTAAAAGTATGCTTCTGTGCTACCTCGCGGCGTCGGCCTACAAAGCAAACCGACGCGTTTTATATCTCACCTATGAACTGAGTCGGGTACAGATAGGGGAAAGGATTCTCATGGCTCTCTTCGAGAAGCCTAAGCAAGACCTCAACCCGGACACCCTGGCTGATGATTTAATTGCTAAGCGTACACAGTGGGGTGTGACAGACAGAGGCAGTGTCGTTATTGAGGAGGGTATACGTACAGTTGCTGACCTCCGCCGGCACCTGGAAGAGGCCGACGTTGACCTTGTACTACTGGACAGTGCCGACGATATTACGGCCCGGCAGACCTACCCTAATTTGTACCTATCCCAAGGTGAAGTCTACTCGGACATTCTGTTGGACATCTGCCACAGTATGAATTTACCGGTTTGGACATCGGTGCAACTAAATAGAGAGGCTGTTGAGAAGGCCCGGATTAGTCTGAAGCACATTGGTGACTCCTTCAAGAAGGTGCAAAGGGCAACCCTATGTGTGGGCCTCTCCCAGGCCCGGGAGGAAGCAGACTTCTACCTGGGCCCCTTAGTCAAGCTCGTGGTGCTGAAGGACTCGCAACATGGGGCACAGGGTCAGTGGTGGCGGTACCTAACCAGCTATGGACGTGGCGCCAAAGGATGGCCTGCCTATAATTATTACCCAGAGAGAGGTGACCTTGAATGACTTATGCTGAAGCTGTCGAAGTCGTTGAGTATCTAGGCAAACGGGGTCTTCGCTTCTTTGCTTGGGGTACTGCCTATACGTGGGATTGGGCAAAGGTAGAAGCACACTATTGTGCCCTAGTGCAGGGGGAATACCCTCGGTGAACATGGACATGCTCATTCGCACACTGGAGGACGCCAACTTCGAAGTCGGCTTGGCTGAGGGCGGCACTGAGCTCGTCATTGCCTGTCCCTTATGCTACGACGAAAAGCCAAGACTTTATATTTCAGCAGCGACTGGTCTTTGGACATGCTTTCACTGTGACGCGCGAGGGCATCTCACCCGCCTCCTCCGGGATGTATGCGAGCTCACGATCAATGAATCTTATACTCTCGAACGGCTGATTCATCAGGGGGATTCAAAGCCTCTTGCGCTGACTGTCACTCGGCCGACGCCGCCCTCTACTGTGGAATTACCGGCTGGATTTTTTATCGACCCAGGTACTGGACTGGCGGCTAGTTATTTTCAGAGTAGGGGTCTCAGGCCGTCCTGGGTTCAGGAATTACGCGCTGGGTTTTGTATGGTAGGCCCGTATGCTTGTCGAATCATTATTCCTGTGATCACACAAGGTAAGCTCCGTACATTCGTTGCCCGTAGTTGGCTCCCCGAGGAGAAGAAAAAGGTGCTGATGCCTCCTGGTAGTCAAGCGTCTCGGGCACTGTTCGGTTACGACCAGCTTGT
>LAZR01000178.1_pt1 | contig 73276 bp, 70 predicted proteins | sample 329461 | NCBI WGS metagenome assembly LAZR01 (sample SAMN03002196, study PRJNA259156) | marine sediment metagenome | biome: sea floor; feature: Hydrothermal impacted sediments; material: marine sediment; isolation source: Loki non-amplified sample from Loki's castle hydrothermal vent sediment ... | reverse complement strand
AGTTGAAACAACTACAAACAAGCCTGGCTAAATAGCCCGCTATTGTCTCGGCCTGATCATCCCTGAGAGTTGCGAGTAATGCCAATCGCGCAAGGAGAAGTTTAGATGTCTACCGTGACCTTTGGCAGGCTGCGAGCTGCGGCAAAACGCATTCAGCATGATGCGCTGACGGTTTATTTTGTGGCGCGAGACTCGAATACCCCCATAGTCGTTCGGCTGCTTGCGCTCGCAATCGCAGCGTACGCCATGAGTCCAATTGATCTCATTCCGGACTTCATACCGATCCTGGGCTATCTTGACGACATTATCTTGGTCCCGCTGGGCATCGTCCTTGTCATCAAGCTGACGCCATCGAATGTGATAGAAGCGAGTCGCTCGAAAGCAGCTAAAGTGGCAACCAAGCCGATCAGCCACGTTGCGGCCGCAGTCGTTATTGGCACATGGCTTTTATGTGCCGCGGCTTTTGGCTACTGGGTGTGGGAATACGGCAGGTAACGCATCGTCTGCACGCGATGAAATAGTTAATTTAGGGCTTGTAAAACAGATGGTTAATGCGCTTTTTGGAGGATTTCGTCAGAATCGTTGCCGACCCTCAATTCAGAAAAGCGCGATTTCTTCGGCGGTTAACTCTCGCCATTCTCCGGGGGCTAAGCTTTCGTCCAGCGCTAGATCACCGATGGAACTGCGGTGCAGCGAATTGACGTGGTTACCTAAAGCGGCAAACATGCGTTTTACCTGATGATAGCGCCCTTCGGTAATCGTCAGCTCTGCTTGCGTGGGCGATAGCAGCCGCAGGGTAGCGGGCTGAGTGAGCGTCTCCTCCCCATCCAGCATGATGCCTTCCGCCACTTGGCCAATCGCCCACTCTGCCGCCGCACCCTCCATGGGTTCCGCTAGCTCAGCGATATACACCTTGGCGCAACGATGGCGCGGCGAGGTGACGCGATGGGACCAATGGCCATCATCGGTTAATAGCAGCAGCCCAGTGGTATCTACATCCAACCGCCCTACTGGCTGAAGGCGCTCGGGTTTAGGCACATCAATTAGATCGATCGCCCTTGGGTAAAGCCCACGGCGGGCATTACACTCAACGTCAACAGGCTTGTGCAGCATAATGTAGCGCACACCCACCAGCGCTAACCGCTCACCGTTCAGAACAACCACATCATTATCGGTATCGATCTGGGTCGCCGACTGTTTAATCGGCTCACCGTTTAACGTCACTTCACCATTTTTGAGCGCTCGCTTGGCTAAGCTGCGGGTTAATGGCGAGGTTTCACTTAAAAAACGATCAAGGCGCATCATTGGCCCACTCCTGGCAGTAGCTTAAAACGGTCGGCATCTTGCCAGGCGGGGAATTTTTCACGAAAAGCATCAAGGGCAGTTTTATCCAGCGTGCCCGTTTCTATAAACGGGGTATGGGCAGGTTGATCAATCAGCGGTTCGCCTTTGAAGTCGACCAACAGGGAATCGCCACTATAGGCAAGCCCTTTTGCATCTTCTCCAACGCGGTTTACGCCAATGACATAGCTTAAGTTTTCTACCGCACGGGCTTGCAGCAGCGTACGCCAAGGGTGGCGACGCGGTGCTGGCCAGTTGGCAATACACAGCAGCGCATCATACTCGAAATGCTCACCTTCTGCTGGCTGCTGGCGCATCCACACCGGAAAACGCAGATCATAACAAACGCTCAGCAGTATCTTAAAACCATTCAGCTCAACAATTTTGCGCTCACTACCCATGCCGTAGCGCTCATGCTCGCCGGCCATACGAAATAGATGGCGCTTATCGTAGTGGGTTAAGTCACCCTGAGGCGTCACCCAAATTAGCCGGTTATAAAACTCGCCCTCCTCCTGAATCGCCACACTGCCGGTCATCACGCAGTTACGCGCCTTCGCTTGAGATTGAAGCCAGGCAACACTTTGGCTTTGTGCCATCGGCTGGGCCATTTCACGGGAATTCATGGTAAAGCCAGTAGCAAACATTTCAGGCAATACAATGAGATCGGTATCGCGACTATCTAAATTACCCAGTAACTGTTCAAGATGCGCATGATTGGCTTGGGGGTCCTCCCAGCGCAGATCGCACTGCACTAGAGTGTTTCGAAGTTCGCTCACTCAACACCTCCTTTATGCCACTGTTATTGCAAAGTTTATGCTAGATTAGCATCTTTAAATAATGAGGCTGCTATGCTTCCTACTCCAACACGCGACCCTGAAGCAGTCAAAGGCGTTATGTTCGGGCTAACCGCCTACACCATGTGGGGCTGTTTCCCGCTGTTTTTTGCCTTGTTTGATGGCGTTCCAGCGTTTGAAATTTTGATTCACCGTATCATTTGGGCGTGTCTGTTTTTAGTGGGCTTGATCACAGTACTGCGCCGTTGGCCGCCAGTGGTCGCTGCCCTGGGCGAACCCAGGCGGCTTGGGCGAGTGTTGGCCTGTGCGCTACTGATTGCCTTTAACTGGGGCATCTATATCTATGCAGTGGAGTCCAAGCAAGTATTGCAGGCAAGCCTTGGCTACTTTTTAACGCCATTGGTGAACGTTGCACTGGGCATGCTGGTACTGCGCGAAGTAATGGCTAAACTGCAATTGGTGGCGCTTGGCTTGGCAAGCATCGCCATTGCAATTCAATTTGTGATGCTCGGCAAGCTACCCTGGATTAGCTTAATACTGGCGTTAAGCTTCGGCAGTTACGGCCTGTTTCGCAAACAGGTGCCGCTAGATGGTTTATCGGGGCTATTTGTGGAGACCCTACTGCTATTCCCTCTCGCCCTCATGGCACTTACGTGGCTAAGCTGGAACGGTACGTCACACTTTATGCAGAATACCTCAACCACCAGCCTATTGATCGCCAGCGGCGCACTAACGGCGCTACCACTAATGGCGTTTGCAGGCGCGGCCCGCAGGTTACGGTTAGCAACCCTGGGCTTTCTGATGTACATCAACCCAAGCATTCAGTTCTTAATCGCCCTAACCGTATTCGGCGAACCCCTGGGCGTCATCCAGTTGGCGACCTTTGTGCTTATTTGGCTAGGCCTTGCGCTCTACTCATGGTCGGCGTGGCAATCACGCCCGCGCTACGCCGCGGCTAGTTAATGCAAGAGATGGTGTTGATTTAGCATCCACGGCTGTTTCAGGTATAGGAGACGGTGCTGTATCCCGTTCAGGCTGGTAGCCAATACGGAAGCCGCCCCAGTGCTTGCCCTGCACATACACGGGTACCGAGAGATCGTGCATGATCTCGCCGGTATCCCGCTTATAGGTTTGCAGTAATAGCGGCTTTTCATGGGCGCCACAACGGCTGCCGGTAGGGTCATCAAAAATTCGTTTGCTGCGGCAGAACTTCAGGTCGTGCGTATAATCACCGCTGGGCTCACGGCTAACTGCCTGATTATGGGTCGGCACGTAGCCTTTTCGGTCGCAGGCAATGGCGTAACTTAGCCCTAGCTGCTTCAACAGAGGCTCTTGCAAGTTTGGCAAATGCTTATCGGTAAACCCATCAAAACCGGTTTTATATAGCGGTGGGTGCGTACCCGGAATTTGCTCGTAATGGGGCTGGAAAAGTTTGCTTTCTGAAAGTTCGCCACTGGCGACCGCTTTTGCAAACAGTTTGCCTAATTGGTCCGCGGTTGAGCGTGCGGCACGAAACACCTGCTGATGGCGTCCTTCTAAATGCTGTTGCGCCAGCTCTCCATCCACCCCTTCCGCAGCCTCCATCAATGCCCGGGCCTGCTCAGCCAAATCGTGCATATTGCGGTTACCTTCATCCACATCCTCTTCTAACTGACGCAGGCTATCGGCCACGGTTTGGCTATGCTGTCGGGTATTTTCCATCGCGTCGGCAACGCGGGTAATTTCACTCTGCACTTGATCAAACTCTTGGGTCATCGTGCCGAGGCTACTACCTACTACCTGCAGGCCCTTTGAGCGCTTGCTAATCCGTGTCATTAGGTCGCCAATAGTGTCGACCACCGTGTGACCGCTTACATGCATATCTTTAACCAGTTCATCGACGCTTTGGGTGGCAGTGGAAGTCTTCAGCGCTAAGTTACGCACTTCCCCCGCCACTACGGCAAATCCTCTACCGTGCTCACCAGCGCGTGCCGCTTCAATCGAGGCATTAAGCGATAGCAAATGCGTCTGCTCAGCAATACCTTCAATCATGGAGGTAACACTGCGTACCCGCTCAATTTTGTCGTTCAGCGCAGTGAGCATTTCCAGCGCTTGATTAGAGCGCTCTGCAACATCGCCCATGTCCTGGACAATATCATCCAGTTCGGCGTGATTGTGGTGGCTGGCTTCCCGGGCGCGCTCTGCCAGTGCCGCAACCTGACTAGCGCTGGAACTGACCTGCATGATGGCGGCATTGATGGCTGTCATACTGGATGACGCCTCACGGGCCATGGTCTCCTGTTGAGTAAGACGGTGATCCATCAGGTCGGCATAGTGCGATACCTCTGCTGACGCTATGGCTGTGCTACTAGCCCGGTTCATTAAACGGTAGGCCATGGCGCGCAGTGAACCGTAATCGCGCACAGATTTGAAACCCCGCTGACGCTGCTCAAGGCGCCGCTGATCGGCACGATAAATGCCGTCAAGCATACTGAGCAAAAAAGCTCCCCCGCCCAAAGCGGCACACAGCAGCGCAAAATAAATCCATAACCCGCCTTGAGTGATAAGACCTATCGACAAGGCCAACAACAGCAATGGAGCTAGTAGTAGCATTATGCGCATAGAGATGTACTCGTTTATTGGCGTTATTGAGTATCGGAGCCATACGAAAGAAAGATCAACTCACTTTTAAGTGGTAATTTTAACGGGTTACGCTTATGAAAGAAGTAGCACTTTGGGGGCAGAAGGCACCATAAAATTGTCTTTTTATAGCAATTACTGGAGTACAAATGAATATAAGCACTGCAACTAAAGGAAATATCCCTTACCCTTTCTTTTCTGTCTCATTCATGACACATGGACGCCATGCTAAAGCGCTACCTGCCCATCTTGACGTGGCTACCCCACTACCATAAACGCTTACTGGGAGCCGACCTGCTAGCCGGATTGATCGTCACCGTAATGGTCATTCCCCAGTCGCTCGCCTATGCGCTGCTTGCTGGGCTACCTGCAGTGGTTGGTCTTTACGCCAGCATCCTACCGCAGCTGGTTTATACCCTATTTGGCACCAGCAAAACCCTAGCGGTAGGGCCTGTTGCTATCATCGCGCTAATGACAGGTGCCGCGCTCTCATCAGTGGCGGCAACTGGTACGGATACCTATTTGCAGGCAGCACTGATTCTGTCACTGCTTTCAGGTGGCATGCTGGTAATGATGGGGTTGCTAAAAATGGGCTTTTTTAGCAACTTTCTCAGCCATCCGGTTATCTCTGGCTTTTTAACTGCCTCGGGCATTTTGATTGCCGCCAGCCAGTTTGGCAGTTTGCTGGGGGTTGAAAGTAGCGGCTTCACCCTGGTTGAACGCCTGATTACGTTGATACCCAATTTAGCCACCTTCAACTTATTCACTTTCTTTATTGGCAGTGGGACCCTGCTTTTTTTGATCGTTTTACGCCTCTACGGTAAAGCCAGCCTGCATAAAATAGGCCTCCCGCTTGCCCTGGCCGATCTGATTGCGAAAGCGGGACCAGTATTTGCGGTCATCATCACCACCTTAATAACCTGGAACTGGCAGTTAGCTGAGTTGGGTGTGGCTGTCGTGGGCGATATTCCAAGTGGGCTACCCGCCCTAAGCTTTCCCTTGGGTGACTATTCGCTCTGGCGAGCACTGCTGATCCCAGCGCTGCTGATTAGTCTGGTTGGTTTTGTGGAGTCAGTTTCCATGGGCCAAATGCTAGCGGCTAAGCGGCGCCAACGCATTTCACCCAATCAAGAGTTAATAGGCCTGGGAGCTACCAATCTGGCCGCCGGTTTTTCCAGCGGTATGCCAGTGACAGGCGGGCTATCACGTACCGTGATTAACTACGACGCAGGTGCACAAACTCCCGCCGCTGGGGCCTTTGCAGCGCTGGGCATAGCCCTGATTACTATGTCATTTACCGGCTGGCTCTACTACCTGCCGATTGCCACATTGGCTGCGACGATTACCGTTTCGATTCTAACGCTCGTTGATATTCCCATGCTACGCCAGACCTGGCGCTACTCCCGCAGTGACTTTGCGGCCATGGCGGTGACCATTCTACTGACACTGGTTGAAGGCGTTGAAGCAGGTATCATTAGTGGTGTCACTCTCTCTATTGCACTATTTTTATACCGCACCAGCCGCCCCCATAGTGCATTAGTAGGGCGCGTACCCGGTACCGAACATTTTAGAAACACCACACGCCACGACGTTGAAACCGTCACTAACGTGGCGCTGCTGCGAATAGATGAGAGCCTCTATTTTGCTAACGCCCGTTATTTGGAAGACACCGTCTATAACCTGGTAGCGAGTCATCCTGAGCTGGAGCACGTGGTGTTGATCTGCTCAGCGGTCAATCTGATTGATGCGTCGGCACTTGAGAGCCTGGATGCGATCAATGCCCGCTTAAAAGATTCCGATGTAAAACTGCATTTATCAGAAATAAAAGGTCCGGTAATGGATCAACTCAAGAAGAGTGACTTCCTAGATGCGTTGACCGGGCGTGTATTTCTGAGTACTTATGCCGCATGGCGTGAATTTTCAAACTAAAAAAATCCGCTAGCCCTTTGAAAAGCCAGGCACTTGCCTGGCTTTTTTACGCCAGTCTAATGCTAACTAAGAAGCCCAATGACAACAGCGTTGACATTCCCCCAACGGCTTCTCTACTATCAGCCTACCACTTTGCAGAACACAGTACCGCATAGCAAAACACTAAGTAACCAAACGTAACTGACATTCAGCGAAACCGCCATTATCACAACCACAATAAAGGAGCATTTCAATGCGTCCATTTACTCAACGCCTGCTCATCGCCGCCCTGCCTTTATCACTGCTTGGTGCCGCCGTTAGTCATGCCAGTGAGGTTGAACTGCCTAACACAATGGCTTGGACTGCTTACGGCACCAACTCAAGTGGCTACGCCCAAGCGGTGGCCATCGGCAATATGCTGCAAAATAAGTACGGCTCATCGGTGCGTATCCTGCCAGGGGATAATGACGTATCACGCATGACCCCACTCAAGCAGGGCCGCGTTGATCTATGCGCCTGTGGGATTGCCAGCTACTACGGCGCAGAAGGTGTGATGATGTTTGCCGACCGCGACTGGGGCCCACAGCCGCTGCGCGTTATTACCACCTCGACGGCCTCTTTCGGCCTCTCCCTGGCGGTCGCGGGTGATTTAGGTGTTGAAACGCCTGCTGATCTAGCGGGCAAACGTATCGCTTATATCCGTGGCGACGATGCCCTTAATAAAGGTACCGAGGCGTATTTAGCCTTTGGTGGCCTTACCTGGGACGACGTAGAGCGGGTTGATTATCCCGGCTACGGGCGCTCCTTCGACGGTATTATTGCCGGTGATGTAGACGCCTCTTTTACCACGACCGTTACCCCGCCTGCACAACAGCTTGCCAGTAGCCCACGCGGTATTAGCTGGCCAGTGCTCGACCCCGAAGATGAAGCTGGCTGGGAGCGCATGGCCGCAGTCGCCCCCTATTTCCGCCCCCATGAAGTAACCGCAGGTGCTGGTGGTATTAGCGTCGACAACCCTGTGCCCAGCGCCAGCTACCCGTACCCGATTGTGGTGGCCAATCAAGACCTGGAAGACAACGTTGCTTATGGGCTGATCAAAGCGATGCAGGAAAATTTTGACGACTATAAAGACAACGCGCCAGGCGCACTTGGCTATGCCTTTGAAGAGCAGGACCTTCAATGGGTGGTGCCATTTCACGATGCCGTGGTGGAGTACTACAAAGAGATCGATGTGTGGACCGATGAAATGCAGGCACATCAGGATCAGCTCGTTGAGCGTCAGGCAGTACTGCTAAGCGCCTGGGAAAGCTTTATGCAAGACGCGCCCAGTGATGATGAAGCCTTTACTGCCGACTGGATGGAAGCCCGCGCTACCGCGCTGAACGACGCCGGCTTTGAGCCGATCTTCGAGTAAGCCGATTTCTCGAATCATCCTCTACGGGGCGGCGTTCGTCGCCCCTACTGATTGACGGATATTTCCATACACAAGTCGTCACAACCACAGATACCTCGCCATGACCACAGAAACCGCACCTGCCAATGCTCAGCAGGTTAAAGAAAAAATCAGCCAAATTCGTCAGCTCCCCCCGGCGCTGCGCTGGGTACCCGCCACGGTTACCGTGGTCTTGATGCTGATGACGTTGGATTACCTGTTCAATATTGGCTGGCTAACCTTTGTGACTGGCCTGGAAACACAGTTCTACTATGCCGTCGTCGCGCTTCTATTACCGCTGGTTTTCCTGCTTTGGCCTATGCGCAGCAGCCAGCAAGAGCGCCCGGTTCCCTGGTACGACTACCTGTTAAGTGCCGTCACGCTTATCGTCGGTGGCTACTTTGTTTATAACGCCGTGCCGATTCTTGAGCGCGGCTGGGCGTTTGCTGCCCCGGATTTAGCCATTTACGCCAGTTACGCCTACTGGCTATTAATTATTGAAGCCGCCCGCCGAGCGGGTGGCCTGCCGATTGCGATTATTGCCGGAGTATTTTCCCTCTATCCGCTGGTAGCCGATATTGTCCCCGGTCCTATCCAGGCGTTTCCTTCGTCCCTTGAAGAAACGGCCATGTACCACACCATGAGCACCGAAAGCATCATGGGGGTGCCGCTGCAGGCCTTCGCTGGCCTGGTGATTGGCTTTTTGGTATTTGGCGTGGTGCTACAAAAAAGCGGCGGCGGTAAATTTTTCATTAACTTAGCTTTCGCCCTACTGGGCCATGTACGCGGTGGCCCGGCCAAGGTATCGATCTTCTCCAGCGGCCTAATGGGCTCCATGAGTGGTAGCGTCATCAGCAACGTGCTGACCACTGGGGTGTTATCAATTCCTGCCATGCGCCGTATCGGTATGACCCGCTCTTTTGCGGGGGGCGTCGAGGCCTGCGCATCAACCGGTGGTGTATTGATGCCTCCGGTCATGGGTGCCACCGCCTTTGTCATGGCGATGTTTCTGGATGTTCCCTACTCCACTATCGCACTTGCGGCTGTGATTCCTTCAATCCTTTACTTCCTGGGTTTGTTTATACAGATTGATGCCTACGCAGCGCGTAACGACATCAAAGGGTTACCTACCGTCGAACTGCCCTCTTTATGGCAAACCCTAAAGGAAGGCTGGTACTTTATTTTTGTCTTCGCACTGCTGGTATGGATGCTGCTGATTATGCAGCGTGAAGCCGTGGCACCTTTTTACGCTACAGCACTGCTACTGGTGCTCAATCAGCTCTCCAAACACAACCGTTGGGGTTGGAAGGATGTCGGTGACACCCTCTCCTCTGCCGCTAAGCTGTTTGCCGAGCTCATCGCCATTCTGGCTGGTGTCGGTATGCTGGTCGGTGCCCTTTCAATGACCGGCCTCTCTGGCACCATCGCTAACGACTTTATCAATATCGCCGGTGGCAGCGTGCCGCTACTACTTCTGATGGGCGCCGTAACGAGCTTTGTACTGGGTATTGGTATGACCGTGACCGCCGCCTATATCTTCCTGGCGGTAGCACTGGCGCCTGCCCTGATTCAAGGCGGCGGCCTCGATCCCATGGCGGTCCATATGTTCATTCTCTACTGGGGCATGCTGAGTTTTATTACCCCGCCGGTGGCACTCGGTGCCTTTGCCGCGGCGACCGTTGCGGGCGCTCGCCCCATGGCTACCGGCCTACAGGCGATGCGCTTGGGTAGCGTGATCTACTTTATTCCCTTCCTGTTCGTACTCAACCCCGCGCTGATTATGCAGGGCGAGCCGCTGATCATTGTCGCAGTGTTTATCCAGGCAGTGGCGGGCATCATTCTGTTTGCCTCCGCTATGCAGGGTTACTTGATAGGTGTCGGTCGACTGGGTTATGGCGCACTACAAGAGAGCATTATTCGCGCCCTTGTATTGGTCGCAGGTTTACTGCTGGCGTTACCCGGCGGCGGAATGGTGCCCCTCAGCCAGTGGGAACTGATCGGCCTGGCCGCCGCAGCACTATTACCCGGCGTTATCCTGGCGCGTTTAAGTCAGCGACAACATCAACGATCTCATGGAGCATCCGTGGTTTAACGACCGGAGCCACAAGGATGTCCTCAACAATTTATCATTTGAAACACGGGAGCAGCCTATGTCCGTTCATTATCAGCGCCACGGCGATATAGGCGTTATTCAGATCGCCAATCCGCCGGTTAACGCACTAAGCCACGCGGTACGTAGTGGGTTAGTCAATGCGCTGGAAGAGGGTATCAATGATACCCAAGCTAAAGCGCTGGTAGTGTTAGCCGATGGCCGCACCTTTATCGCCGGTGCCGATATCCGGGAGTTTGGTAAGCCGCCTCAAGCGCCTCTGCTGCCCGATGTGATTAACCAACTGGAAGCCTGCCCAAAGCCGCTGATTGCCGCGCTGCACGGCACGGCCCTGGGCGGTGGTTTGGAGGTTGCACTGGGTTGCCACTACCGAGTGGCACTTGAGGGAACCCGCGTTGGGCTTCCAGAAGTAAAGCTTGGCCTACTGCCCGGCGCGGGAGGCACCCAGCGGTTACCTCGCTTAGTGGGCGTTGAGCGCGCTTTAGAGATGATTACCAGCGGGCGTTTTGTAGAAGCTGAAGACGCGCTTGAGGCAGGCATTATCGACGCCATTAGCAGCGCTGCAACACCGTTTGAAGCGGGTGTGGCAGCAGCCAATGAGATATTGGCAGGCAACCAGACGCCACGCATCACCGGCAAGCTCCCAGCCCCTATGGCCAACCCCCAAGCGATTGCTTCTACACTGGAGCGTCTTAACCAGGAGTCTCCTGCGCTCTTCTCACCGTTTCGTATTGTGGAGGCCGTTGAGGCCAGCATTACGGCTGAATCACTGCAAGATGGTCTACGCCGTGAGCGGGAGCTGTTTTTAGCCTGTATGGACTCCCCTCAGCGCGCCGGGCTTATTCATCTCTTTTTCGCTGCCCGCAATCCCCACCTAGTGCCTGGCGTTGAGAGCGCAGATGTTTTTAAACAGGTTGCGCTAATCGGCGAAGTTCCACTGTTTGATCTCCTGCAGAAAGCCGCGCAAAAGGCGGGCATTACCTTAACCAGCGCACCAGACGATGCCAGCGAACTTTGCCTACTGGCGCCAAATGCACCCGGAGGTTCGGCAATGGCATGTCCTGTCGTCGCACTAGAAACTATTGGCACAAGCAGCGATCGCGATACAGCGCTAAGCCTGATCATTGCCGAAAACACCACCATGGTAGAGCTGGTTAACCACAGAGCCGATGCACTTACCCAGCAACAAGCGGCGCTGACGCTTAAAGCATTACGCTTAAGCGTGGTGGTTAGCCAACAGCAAAGTCTGCTGCATAGCTTGCATGCTGCCAGCCAGCAAGCGTCGGCCAGCGAAAAGCAGTCTTCCCTTGAAAAAGCGAGCCGCAGAATTGCCGAGCAGGGCTTTTGCTACCGTGAGAGCGATATTGATCTACTGGCGGTGGAGGCGCTCGGCTACCCGCGCCATTTAGGTGGCCCCCACCGTCAGGCAACCCTTAAGGACACACCCCTATGAACCTCACCTTTAGCCCCGAAGAGCAGGCCTTTCGCGAAGAGGTTCGCCGTTTCTTGGCCGATGCGCTACCCAGCGACATTAGCGAACGTGTACGCCTAGGGCGCCACCTGCGTGCCGATGACCACCTGCGCTGGCAGAACATTCTCAGCGAACAGGGCTGGCTAGCCTCTAACTGGCCGAAGGCTCATGGCGGCCCAGGCTGGGGCCCCGTGCAACGGCATATATTTGATGAAGAGTGCGCCGCGGCCCATGCACCTACGGTAGTGCCCTTCGGCGTTAACATGGTAGCGCCTGTGATTATGAAATTCGGTAGCGCTGAACAACAAAAGCATTACCTGCCGCGCATTTTGAGCAACCAGGACTGGTGGTGCCAAGGCTACTCTGAACCTGGTGCGGGTTCCGACTTGGCGGGACTGAATACCCGCGCGGTGCGCGATGGCGATCACTATATCGTGAATGGCCAGAAGACCTGGACGACCCTAGGCCAGCACGCCAACATGCTGTTCTGTCTGGTGCGCACCGATCCAGACGCTAAAAAACAGGCGGGCATTAGTTTTCTGCTGATCGATATGCAAACCCCTGGCATCACCGTGCGGCCCATTATCACCCTGGATGGCGCCCATGAGGTCAATGAAGTCTTTTTAGACAACGTTCGTGTTCCCGTAGCAAACCGCGTCGGAGAAGAGGGCCAGGGCTGGACCTGCGCCAAGTTTCTGCTCACCCACGAACGCACCGGCATTGCAGGACTTGGCCACGCCAAGCAGGCGTTGCGCCACTTGAAGTCACTGGCCAGCCGTATTGAGCATCGAGGTAAACCGCTGCTGGAGCTGCCCAGTTTCCGCCACCGCGTCGTTAAAGCCGAGCTTGAACTGATGGCGCTGGAAGTGACCAACCTGCGCGTGATTGCCGCGGCCCGTGATGGCGGCGTGCCCGGTGCAGAGAGTTCGCTACTAAAAGTACGTGGCTCGGAGCTCCGCCAGGAGCTAAGCGAACTTACCCGCCGTGCCCTTGGCCCCGCAGCACTGCCGTTCTTCCCCGACTTCCTGCATGGCGAAGGCAGCCTGGATGACGACCGCGGCCAAAGCGCGGCCGCCAGTGCCCAGTACTTCAATCGCCGCAAGCTATCGATTTATGGCGGTGCCAACGAAATACAGAAAAGTATCGTCGCCAAAACCATCTTAAATATGTGAGGTCACCATGGATTTTGCTTTAACCGACGAGCAGCGCATGCTCGAAGAGACACTCACCCGTTTGGTGGCCGACCAGGTTTCTCCCGAACAGCGCCGTACTATGCTGGCGTCTGCGCCCAGCAGTGCGTCTGCACTATGGCGCACCTTTGCCGAGCTCGGCCTGCTGCATATGCCCTTCAGCGAAGAGGTTGGCGGGCTAGGCGGTGATGGCACCGACCTGATGATCATTATGCAAGCGCTGGGGCGCGGCTTAGTGCCCGAAGCCTATTTGGCAGGCCTGGTGCTGCCCGGCCAACTGTTGGTGTTAACCGCCAACCACGATCAGCAAACCCAGTGGCTAACCCCACTGCTTGAAGGCGAGCATCAGTTAGCCTTTGCATGGCAGGAGCATAGCGCCCGTTACGACGCCTTTGCGATTGCTACCCAGGCGACCCAAACCGACGGCCAGTGGCGTCTACAGGGTCGAAAAGATGTCGTCCTTAACCTGGAAGCCGCTGCTGCAACGCTGGTCACCGCACGGTTAGATAACGGCAAGCTGGGGCTATTTATTGTACCCGCCGATGCACCGGGTAGCTCTACGCATCTCTATCGAACTATCGACGATCAGCGCGCCGGTGATCTGACCCTGGACAGCGTCACGCTGCCGTTAGCCAACTGCCTGAGCGAAGATGTCAGCGATGCGCTGGCGGAGGTACTGGCCCTTGGCCGTGCAGCACTGTGTGCCCACGCTATCGGCGCGATGGAGGAGGCCTGCGATCAAACCCTGGCCTATCTAAAAGAGCGCAAACAGTTTGGCCTGCCGCTAGCCACCTTCCAGGCGCTACAACACCGCATGGTGGATATGCATCTGCACCTGGAGCAGTCCCGCTCCATGGCAATTTTGGCCGCTACCAGCCTAACCCTGCCAGCCAGTGAGCGGGATTATAAAATTGCCGCGGCCAAAGCCTACTGTGGCGAATCGGCGCGCTTTATTGCCGAACAGGCGATCCAGCTTCACGGCGGTATGGGTATGTCTGAGGAGTGCTATGTTGCCAGCTACGCCAAGCATTTGGTGATGTTCGATCACTATTTGGGCGACAGCGACTACCACCTTGAAACGGTCAGCGAGCTGTTAAGCGTTGCTTAAAACACTAAGGGCCTAATAGCGTAAAGGCCCCAATTGGGGCCTTTACAGGACTTTTTAGCTATTTTTAAAGCTTACTCTCAAGCTCTGGCAGTATTTCGAACAGATCCCCCACCAGCCCATAATCGGCCACCTGGAAGATCGGTGCTTCGTCATCTTTATTGATGGCCACGATCACCTTGGAGTCCTTCATGCCCGCCAGGTGCTGAATGGCGCCTGAAATACCCACGGCAATATACAGATCCGGGGCGACGATCTTACCGGTCTGGCCGACCTGCATATCGTTGGGTACAAAGCCTGCATCTACCGCGGCACGGGAAGCGCCAATGGCGGCCCCCAGCTTGTCGGCAATACCGTCGAGCAGTTTGAAGTTTTCGCCGTTGCCCATACCGCGACCACCGGAGATGACCACTTTGGCGCCGCCCAGCTCGGGGCGATCCGATTTCGCCAGCTCCTCTTTAACAAAGCTGGACTGGCTGTTGTCAACCACCACATCGACGGCTTCAATCGTCGCACTGCCGCTGGCGCCAACCGCGTCAAAGCCGGTGGGGCGGATGGTGATAACCTTGAGTGTATCGTCGCTTTTCACCGTGGCAATGGCGTTACCGGCGTAGATCGGGCGCAGGAAAGTGTCGGCGCTCTCGACGCCGATAACGTCTGACAGCTGGCTGACGTCTTTAAGCGCTGCCAGGCGTGGTAGCACGTTTTTGCCGGTAGTGGAGGCGCTGGCGAGTACGTGGGTGTAATCGCCTGCCATTTCGACCAGTAGCGCACCCATGGGCTCGGCCAGCTGGTGGGCGTAAACGGCGTTATCGGCAACGCGCACGCGGCTCACGCCGTCGAGTTTCGCCGCGGCTTCGGCGGCGGCTTGAACGCCTTCTCCGGCAACGAGAACATCAATATCGCCACCGATCGCTTGCGCTGCGGCCACCACGTGGGCAGTGGCGCCAGCCAGTTGGCCTTCGTGTAGATCGGCAAGTACCAAAATGCTCATAAAATCAGCTCCTTTCAAAGCGCATACCTAAAGTACGGGTGGTAACTAACCGACCTTAAAGAACCTTGGCTTCGTTTTTGAGTTTGTCGATCAGCTCGTCTACCGAGGCCACCTTGACACCGCCCTTACGCTCGGCGGGGGATTCGACTTTCAGTAGGCTGACCTTGGAGGCTACCTCGACGCCGTAATCGGCGGGGGTTTTGACATCCAGCGGCTTTTTCTTGGCCTTCATGATGTCCGGCAGCTTGGCGTAGCGCGGCTCGTTCAAGCGCAGGTCGGTGGTGACAATCGCCGGTAGCGTCAGGGCGATGGTTTGCAGACCACCGTCGATTTCACGGGTGACATTGACCTTGTCACCGTCGACCGCCACTTCCGAGGCAAAGGTGCCCTGGGGTAGGCCGGTGAGTGCGGCGAGCATTTGGCCGGTTTGGTTGTTGTCGGTGTCGATGGCCTGCTTGCCCAGAATCACCAGGCCGGGCTGCTCTTCCTCGACCACTTTGGCCAGCAGTTTAGCCACGGCCAGGGATTCGGCGCGTTCGTCAGTTTCGATATGAATGGCGCGATCCGCCCCCAGCGCCAGCGCGGTACGCAGTTGCTCCTGGGCGGCCTTGGGCCCTACCGTGACGGCCACGACCTCTGTCGCTACGCCCTTCTCTTTCAGGCGCACCGCTTCTTCAACAGCGATTTCGCAGAAGGGATTCATGGCCATTTTGACGTTGGTGAGATCGACGTCCGAGTGATCCGCTTTAACACGGATTTTGACGTTGTAGTCGATGACGCGTTTAACCGCGACGAGAATCTTCATAAGGCGTGCTCCAATGTTGAGCTAGTCAATTCGGTTAATTTTGCTTTCATTCCACCTTTATCTTGCCTTTCTTTGCCTTGCTTTTGATTCGCTCTTGTTTCGCAAAGCGAAATATTATTTCATTTTATAGCAATAACAATAAAAAAACGCCGAACAAAGGTCAAGCGCTTCCTTGTTCTTGACACATCTATTGCAGCAGGCCACTACTTTTAAAACTCCTACTGTTTATAGCTGTGTGAGGCTAGGTTGTAGCGAGGGTCTTTTGCCATGGCCGGAAAGTGTTCCCTACCATTCCGGCATTTCCGCCATCCATGGCGGTCAGATGGCAAAAGTAGCTCCCAAGGATGGGTTTACAGCGCCCTCGCGTAGGCCTAGCCTCACCACTAAGGCATGCAATATTTAAAAAGGTGACCACAAAAACCATGCTGCCAACAACGGAATCGAGGTTACCAGAAACCGGCCGTTCCAGCGGTAGCCAATTCGCGTGGCGGGTACCCCAGTAAAGCGGGACAAAATCAGCATCGACGCAGTCATGGGCGATGACATCAGCGCCAACGCCCAGCCTACCATGAGCGACGAGCCGATTAGGGGCGGCGTCAGCCCCTCAATGGCTAACTGGGGCAGCAGGCCTACCAGGAGTGTCACCGTCACAATAGGATTAACGCCAACCTGAGCAAGCCCCACCACCATTAGCATAGCCAGTACGGCATTAAAGGCGCCCCACTGGTTCAGTACGGTTAATAGCGGCGCCAACTGCTGAGTATCCACCAGCCCAACGCATAAATGCCCCAGGTAGCCCGCTGCCCCCAGCACCACGATCTCATTGGCACTGGGGGAAAGCAGCCAGGGCAACTGGCGATTAACCGCGCTAACGGCGGCTGGCAGCCCACCATAACCAAGCCTGCGCCGCTGCCAGGCAAGCCAAATCAACGCCGCCGTGGGCGCGCCTAACAGTGCGGCGATGGGTAAACGCAGTTCTAACAGCCAGGCAAGACTAAACACCAGCGCCACGATGCCCATCAGCAGCACACTAAACTGGCCTAACGGGCGTAACGAAGGAGGTGCTAGCTGAGCTTTACTCGCAGGTGGATGTGGCCCGGTCACAAAATCCACCGCCCAACCGGCTAGAAAAATCAGCGCTGCAGCGCCCAAAATATAGGGCGCAAGCTCAAGCCAAGTGACCTGGGGAAGGCTCGACAGCACAACGGCAACACCAATACCCATGGGCGAAATAAGCGGCGCCAGGGAAAACCCACGCAGCAGCGCCAGCATCATGCGCCGCTGACGGGCTTCACGAACCCAGGCGCGGCCCTGGGCGGCATCCAGGGTGTTACTCTTTTCGATCATCCCAGCAAACAGATTTAGCACGCCAATATTGAGAATGATGCCAAACAGCGCCGAGCCTGATGACAGAATCGGGTAACGGCGGCTGGGCGGTTGAAGCAGCATGCTTTGTCCGCAGCGGCGCACCAAGCGGGAACGATAGGCAGGTAGGCGCAGCATACTCAGCGCCACCACAAAGGTAGCAAAAAAAGCAAAGCGTCCGCTGGCATCAAAGAGTAGTTGAGCTGGGTTTGGCGAGCGCCAAAGTGCGAGTAGCGTCAACACGCCCGCCACCAGCAGTAGCCCTTTGGCCATACGGGTAAGCTGACCCGCCAGTGAAGATAGATAGAGCACCAGCGCCACGATGCCGACCGCCTGCCAAAACAGGCTGCCGACCACCAGATGAAACAGGGTTGCCAGGGTGACCAGCAGCAGTAGCGAGACCCGCAGGCGGGCTTTACTCACTCAGCGGGCTCTCCAGGGTTGCTTTGCGGAAATCCCTCAGAAGATTCACTGCCACTGCGGCGCCGAAACGCCCCTTCACCCATGGCCACTAAATTGCCCTGTTCATCGACAATTTCACCGCTCGTCATATAGGTTTTCTGCCCGCCCCCACGCAGCGTGCCCGTTGCTCTTAATACGCCTTGCCGGGCGGGGCCAACAAAGGTAGTGGTCAGTGACAGCGTCATCCCTCGGCGAATATTGCCCGGCACATCACAGTGCAGGCCTGCTAAGCTCAGAGCACTGTCCAACATCGAAGCCAATACGCCACCGTGAACATTGCCGCTGCGGTTTAAGTGCTTGGGTTCAATAGTCAGCTCAACCACGGCGCGGTCTTGCTGCCACTCCACTACTCGCATACCTAACAACTCGTGATAGCCCATAAGCGCCTGTTGAGACGTATCTGGAGTATCTACTTGCGAAGGGTTCATGAGTCGCGCTCCTGCTGGGCTAAATCCCGCAGCCGCCCTTTTAGTATTTTACCGCTGGCGGTGGAAGGTAAGTTATCCATTAAGACAATTTGGGTGGGCCGCTTATAGGGTGCCAGCCGCTCGGCGATAAATGCTTTTAACTCCGCCATATCAACGTCAACCCCCGGCTCGCACTGCAAAAAGGCGACCACTTCTTCGTTACCAGCGATTTGGCGACCAACCACAGCAGTAAGCGTAACAGCGGGATGTTCATTGATAACCGCTTCCACATCCGGTGGGTAGATATTGAAGCCCGAGCGAATAATCAGCTCCTTGCTACGCCCCACAATATAGAGCTGATCGTCGTGATCGAGTTTGGCGATATCGCCGGTATTGAGCCAACCCTCTTCGGTTAGCGTGGCGCGGGTAGCTTCCGGCTGGCGGAAGTAGCCTTTCATAATATTAGGGCCGCGCACCCATAGCTCACCCACCTCATCGCCGGGCTGCTCGGAACTGCCGCTATCGCCCAGAGGCTCCAGGCGGTACTCAAGCAGCGGCAACACCTTGCCAACGGTACTGTTGCTATGGCGGTCATCAATGCGGGTTTGGCTAATGGTGGGGCTGGCCTCCGTTAAGCCATAGCCGTTATGCAGGGTCAGACCAAAGACCGCTTCCACTCGATTCTTGGTATCGCTATCCAGCGGTGAACCACCTGCTGAAATATAAATAAGCTCAGGCGCTTCCAAGGGGCACTGCTCGCGTTTTAAAAACTCTAGCGCCCGGGCATACATGGCGGGTACGCCCTGGAGCACGGTAATTCGCTCCTGCTTTAACGTTTCCAGCATCTGCGCTGCCTCGAAACGCGGCACGGTGTACAGGCAGGCGCCATTATAGAGCGACCCCATACAGACCGAGGAAAGCCCAAACACATGGGACATCGGCAGCACGCCATAGACCCGCTGCCCCCGGCTTAAATGGCGCATGCCACCCGAAATCGAAGCGATGTAGAGAATGCCACGGTGAGTCAGCATCACCCCTTTGGGTGTTCCGGTAGTGCCTGAGGTGTAAATCATAGCCGCTACCTGCTCGGCGCCGCTGGCGACTACCGGTTCGGGTTCGCTCTCAAACAGCGGTGAAATCGCCAGACCTCCTAACTGAGGGTGCTGGTAGCGGTCGGCGGCGTGGCGCTCGGCGTGCTGGCACGCCTCTGGCGAGGCATCGCAGGTATAAAAAACGCGCCTGGGCAGGCAGTTGCCCTGAATCAAATCCACTTCCTGGGCGGAGAGGCGCGAATTCACAATCGCCACCCATACATCCAGCTCGCCAGCGGCCAACAGCAGCACGACCAGCGCGCGGCAGTTTTCGCTCACCGTCATTATCCGGTCGCCAGGGCGAATGCCCATCGCGCTTAACCAATTGCAGGCGGCATGTATCTCCTGACCAAGCTCCGCGTAGCTCCAGCGCACATCGCCATCTACGATGGCAGGCTGATCACCCATTCGTTTGGCATTTTCAAGTACGCGGGTGCTAAGCCGCTCGGGAAGCTCAGCCACCAGTTCGCTGGCAAGGCGGCCAAAAATAGTTTCGTCCGGCGCTTGATAAGGAACCGACAAAGCCATTAGGACGCCTCCCGCACCATATTTCGGGCGATGACGATTTGTTGAATCTGGGTAGTACCTTCGTAAATGCGGAAGAGCCGCACATCACGATAGAAACGCTCAACGGCATACTCAGACATATAGCCAGCACCTCCGTGAACCTGCACGGCGCGATCCGCTACGCGACCCACCATCTCAGCGCAGAACAGCTTGCAGCAGGAGGCCAGGGTCGAGACGTGTTCACCCTCATCTTTGCGCCGCGCAGCATCCATCACCATGGTTTTGCCTGCATAGGCCTCGGTTTTGCTGTCTGCCAGCATGGCTTGAATCAACTGATGCTCAGCAAGGGCAGCACCAAACTGCTTACGCTCCATGGTGTAGCGCAATGACTCTTCCACTAAGCGCTCGGCCACGCCAACGCACACAGCAGAAATATGCAGCCGACCACGATCGAGTACCTTCATAGCGGTTTTAAAGCCTTGGCCCTCTTTTCCGCCAATAATATTTTCAGCAGGCACTCGGCAGTTGTCGAAAATAATATCGCAGGTATGGGCGCCCTTCTGGCCCATCTTATTATCCGCAGGGCCGCGAATTAGCCCAGGGGTGTCACCTTCAACAATAAACGCAGAGATGCCGCCCGCGCCTTTATTGTTAGGATCAGTGCGCGCCATCACGGTAAATAGATCCGCTTCGGGACCGTTGGTGATATAGCGTTTGGTACCGTTCAAAATATAGTGGTCGCCATCATGCACTGCGGTCGTCCGCAGGCTGGCAGCATCTGAGCCTGAATCCGGTTCGGTCAGGCAGAACGAGCTTAGAATCTCTCCCGTCGCCAGCCGAGGAACATACTTGGCTTTCTGCTCGTCGGTGCCATCAATCAAAATGCCCTGGGCACCAATACCGTTGTTGGTACCAAACACCGAGCGAAAGGCGGGCGACGTTTTACCGATTTCCATTGCCACCAGCGCTTCTTCTTCCATGGTTAATCCAAGGCCGCCGTACTCCTCCGGGATCGATAGCCCAAAAAGCCCCATTTCTTTCATTTCGGCGAGAATTTCCGGTGGCACCGCATCCTCTTCTGCTAAGCGCGCCTCGTTAGGAATCAAGCGCTCACGGACAAAACGGGCGATAGTATCGACAAGCTGGTTAATCAATTCGGGATCGCGAATCATGACGGCTCCTGGTGGCAAGGTATTTTTTATCGTTAGAGTGTGTTGTTCGCACTGTTATTAGAAATGAAGTGCTATTAGATAGCGCTAATCAGCCGGTTTACGTTAGGCACAAACGCCCCATTCCGCCCTGCAAAATTAGCGTCTGCATTGCTTGTCAGGCACTTTTGCATAGCCTAGGATGGCAGTCAATAATTGAAACACTATTCTGCAATGCAGAACAAGACGCACTAAAGAACCCATTTACAGAGAGGATTTAGCGTATGTCTAATGAATCAACACCTTCGCCTTTCACCACGCTGGGTATTGTCGGCACGGGTGCCATGGGCCGTGGCATCGCGCAACTGGCAGCCCAAGCAGGCCTAACAGTCATGCTATTCGATGTTAAAGAGGGTGCTGTAAAAGAAGCCAAAACGTTTATTAATGGCCTATGGGAGAGAAGTGCGGAGAAGCAGCGCATCACTAAAGAGCAGGCGCAGCAGTATAGTGAGCAGTTGATAGAAGCAAGCGAACTCGCCGCCCTCGCCCCCTGCGATATCGTCGTGGAAGCCATTGTCGAGAAGCTTGAGGCCAAGCAGGGTCTATTCAGTGACTTAGAAGCGATCGTTAGCCAGCAGACGGTGTTAGCGACCAATACTTCTTCGCTATCGGTCACCGCTATTGCCGCCACCTGCCAGCATCCCGAGCGGGTTATCGGCTTTCACTTCTTTAACCCCGTGCCGCTAATGAAAATTGCCGAGGTTATTCCTGGGCTACGCACCGCCGATGAGATTACTCAGCGGGTTAATGCCCTGGGCAACGCCATGGGCCACTTTACTGCTCAGGCAACCGACACACCTGGCTTTCTGGTCAACCACGCCGGGCGCGCCTTCGGCACCGAAGCGCTGCGGATTTTAGGCGAAAGCGTTGCTGACCCGGCAACCATTGACCGCATTATGGTCGATCAAGGCGGGTTCAGAATGGGGCCCTTTACCCTGTTGGATCTTACCGGTTTGGATGTTTCCCACGCCGTGATGGAGTCGGTTTATCATCAGTATTATGAGGAGCCGCGCTTTCGCCCCTCCCCATTAACGCGGCAAAGATTGGCCGCAGGCTTGTTAGGACGCAAAACAGGCGAAGGTTTTTACCGCTATGTGGAAGGCAAGCAGCAAATGCCCGATGAGCCTGTCATCGCTGCTGTGGATCCATGCCCGGTGTGGATCAGCCAGGATGATCTAGAAAGTGCTAAAGCGCTCACTGCATTAGTAAATGCGGCGGGCTGGCCGTTAGAAACCGGCGCGCAGCCTAGTGAACAAGCGCTCTGCCTGCTGACGCCTTTTGGCGAAGACGCTACCAGCTGCGCCCTGCGCCAGGGGCTAGATACCAAACAGTGCGTGGCCGTGGATATGCTCGCTGGGCTCGATAAACGCCGCAGCCTAATGACCACACCGCTTACCCAAAATACCTTTATTCAAGCAGCGCAAAGCCTACTCAATCAAGACGGCACCCCGGTGAGCACGCTTCAAGATAGCAACGGCTTTGTGCTTCAGCGGGTAATTGCCTGCATCGTTAACGTGGGTGCCGACATTGCCCAGCAAGGGGTTGCTGAACCCGCCACTATCGACCGGGCGGTTGAACTTGGCCTGGGCTACCCCTTTGGGCCACTACGCATGGGCGACCATTACGGCGCCAACCGCATTATGACGATACTGACCAACCTGCTTGAGGCCACCGGTGACCCACGTTACCGCCCTAGCTCATGGCTACGCCGCCGCGCCGCGCTGCAAATGTCGCTAACCACTGGTTAAAAAACAACAAGGAGAACACTTATGCAAGACGCCTATATTTACGACGGTTTACGCACCCCCTTTGGTCGCCACGGCGGCAGCTTAGCGGCTATTCGTCCCGATGAACTGCTGGGCTTAACGCTTAAAGCATTGGTAGCCCGCAACCCCTTTGCGCCGGAAAGCTATGAGGAGGTGCTGGCAGGCTGTACTAATCAGGCAGGCGAAGACTCCCGTAACGTGGCTCGTCACGGTGCTCTCCTCGCTGGCCTGCCTATTGAAGTAGCCGGGCAAACCGTCAACCGACTCTGCGGCAGCGGCTTAGCGGCGATGATGGATGCCGCCCGGTCAGCTCGACTGGGCGAAGGCGAACTATTCCTAGCCGGTGGCGTGGAGTCGATGTCACGCGCACCCTATGTATTAGGTAAAGCAGACTCTCCTTTTGCTCGCAATCAGCCAATGTTTGACACGGTGATTGGCTCGCGCTTTCCCAACCCCAGGATTGCCAAAGAGTACGGCAGCCACAGCATGCCAGAAACCGCCGACAACATTGCCCACGACCTGAATATTGGCCGCGACGCTAGCGATGCCTTTGCCGCCCGCTCCCAGGCCCGCTACGCCAAAGCGCTGGCCACAGGTTTTTACGACGGCGAAATGTTTGGCGTTGAGGTGCCCCAAGGGCGCAAACAGCCACCATTATTGGTAGATAAAGACGAGCATCCACGACCACAAAGCACCGAAGATAAGCTGGCCAAATTAGGCGCACTATTTGAGGGCGGCGTGGTGACCGCAGGCAACGCATCAGGCCTCAATGACGGCGCCGCTGCTTTAATTGTAGGCACCAAAGGTGCCGGCGAGCGTGTCGGCTCAACACCACGGGCGCGCATTGTCGCCAGCGCCGTTGCCGGTGTTGCGCCACGGGTAATGGGCTTGGGCCCGGTTCCCGCTTCGAAAAAGGCGCTTGCCCGTGCAGGGCTCACCCTTGAACAAATGGATGTGATTGAAATTAACGAAGCCTTTGCCGTTCAGGTACTGGGCTGCGTACAGCAGCTGGGAATTTCCGTCGACGACACTCGCTTAAATGCTAACGGTGGTGCCATTGCCATCGGCCACCCGCTGGGCGCCTCCGGCGCGCGCTTGGCATTGACGGCCTTACGTCAGTTAGAAGCCACTGGCGGCCGCTATGCACTGGTCACCATGTGTATCGGTGTTGGTCAGGGCATCGCCACCATTATTGAGCGCCTGGATGGTTGAGTTAATTTTATAACTGTCGCCGCTTCGTTAATGGGCACATAACAGCCGCGCCAAAGTAGATATGCGATACTTGGCGCCATAAGCCACCTATTGTTGGGACACTGAATGCACCCCACCGACACTGATGCTGACGACCCGCAGCTGCCAGGAAAAGATCGTAACTTTGTCACCGCGCTGGCGAGAGGCTTAGAGCTGCTGCGTGCCTTTGGCGCTGGTGAAGAGTATTTAGGCAATGCCGAACTCTCCAAGCGCACCAATATCCCCCGCCCAACGGTCTCACGCTTGACCTATACCCTTACCCAGCTTGGCTATTTGCAGCACAACACTCATCTAGAGAAGTACCGCCTAGGCCCCGGCGTTTTGGCGCTGGGGTATCGCTTTCTCGCCAATATGGGCATTCGTGAAATTGCCCGCCCCCATCTGCAAAAATTCGCCGATGCCACTGACTGCAACGTGAGCCTGGGCGGCGCCGACCGCAGCGATATGGTCTATCTTGAAACCTGCCATGGCCATGGCCCGCTTATCATTCGTTTGGATGCCGGCTCACGGCTGCCCATTGCCACCTCGGCGATTGGCCGTGCCTGGCTATGTGGCTTATCCGAAGAACGTCGTCACCAGGTGCTTCAAGAATTGGCCGAAGTTTATGGCAATGAATGGCCGCGTTATGAAATAGGCATTCAACAGAGCTTGAAAGATTATGCTCAATACGGTTTTTGTCTTTCTGAGCAAGACTGGCAACGCGATATTAGCGCAGTGGCCATGCCATTGATCTTAGAAGACGGTGCGGAAGTGATGGCGATAAATTGTGGTGGCTCCAGCCTGCGCCTGGATCACGACCGCTTGGTTAACAATTTAGGCCCGCGGCTCCAAGAAGTCGCGAATCAGATAAAGCAGGAATTGGCACCCAGATATCGTTCTGGAAGATAGCCTGGAGCTAGGAAGACTTTAACTAACGCCCGTTTGAATGCATCATAGTCCTCTAAACAAGCGCATTGATACTATTCATCAATACTATTAGCGCCAAGGAGTGGGGATGCCAAGCGAGTGGATTGCGCGTGATGATCAAACTTTAGCGCTACAAGGCGAGTGGACACTTGCCAATTACCGCGCTATTAAATCGACGCTTGATCATTATAAAGCTGACACTAAAGTGCCGAACGAGGCTACTAAGGCAGCAAAAGAAACGGTCTCCCTAGAAGCAATTACCCGCCTGGACACAGCCGGTGCCATACTTGTTATTGAGCTGATTGGCGTCGAGAAAGCACAAAAGGTGGGCGAATGGGCAGGTGAACTGCCTAAAGAGCAGCAGGCGCTGCTTATGCGTATTGCCGAGGCAATGGATACGCCACTTGACGTTGAAACTCCCTCTTATTCGCGCATCAGCCAAGCGCTTGCCAGCGTCGGCCAACAAATGGTGGGGCTTTGGTCTCAGCAGCGCCAACTGCTGGCCTTTATTGGCTTGGTCATGGCTACCCTATTCCGGCTGATATTACGGCCGCGTCATTGGCGCGTGACTGCCACCGTGGCACATGTTCAGCAGAGCGGCCTTAATGCGGTACCTATCGTTGCGCTATTAACGTTTATGGTAGGCGCCGTAGTAGCGTTCCTGGGCGCTACCGTTTTGCAAGACTTTGGCGCCACGGTGTATACCATCGACCTGGTGGCATTCTCCTTTTTGCGCGAGTTCGGCGTTCTGCTCGCCGCCATACTATTAGCGGGACGAACAGCTAGCGCCTTTACGGCGCAAATTGGCGCCATGAAATCCAATGAAGAGATTGATGCCCTTCAAGCGCAGGGGCTCGATCCTATTGAGCTTTTAGTGCTCCCCCGGGTCATGGCGATGCTAATTAGCCTGCCCATGCTGGCGTTTGTAGGGATGCTCAGTGGATTGGCGGGTGGTGCCATGGTCGCTGCCCTGTCCCTGGATATTTCCCTTACACAGTTTATGAACACACTCCAAAAAGACGTGTCGGTGACCCACTTTTTGGTAGGGCTAAGTAAAGCCCCGGTATTTGCGTTTGTGATCGCCGTTATTGGCTGCCTGGAGGGCTTTAAGGTGAGCGGCAGCGCCCAATCCGTAGGGGCGCATACAACCTCCAGCGTGGTCCAGTCGATTTTTATGGTGATCCTAATTGACGCACTTGCCGCGCTGTTCTTTATGGAGATGGGCTGGTAATGGATGCAGAGAAACCATCAGCGTCAAACACCCCAGAGTCAAACGACCCGCCGGTGATTAAGGTGAGGGGGTTAGTGAACCGTTTCGGTACCCATGTGGTTCACGAAGATTTAGATCTCACCCTTGAGCGCGGCGAAATTCTTGGCGTCGTTGGCGGGTCGGGCACAGGCAAATCGGTCCTTTTACGCAGTATTGTCGGTTTGAAACGCCCTAATAGCGGCACAGTCGAAGTTTTGGGAACGACGCTTAACGAACTAAGCGAGCAGGAGCGTAGCCAAATAGAGCGCCGCTTTGGTGTTCTATTCCAACGTGGTGCGCTATTTAGCTCATTAAATTTGCAAGAGAATATTGCCCTTCCGCTGATTGAGCACGCCAAGCTACCGCGCGAAGATGCTGAACATCTAGCCAGGGTGAAGCTTTCGCTGGTCGGGTTACCCCCACAGGCCGCGCTGCAATTCCCTGAATCACTGTCGGGCGGTATGGTGAAGCGCGCAGCCCTGGCTCGCGCCCTAGCGCTAGACCCAGACATACTGTTTCTTGATGAGCCTACTGCGGGACTTGACCCTATTGGCGCGGCGGCATTCGATCAGTTGCTGGTCACCCTTCGTGATGCACTTGGGTTCAGCGTTTTCCTGGTCACCCATGACCTGGATACGCTTTACGCCGCCTGTGACCGGGTCGCCGTGCTCTCGCAAAAACGCGTGTTGGTGGTGGATACCATCGATAAAGTGGCTGAAACCGATGATGAATGGATTCAAGACTACTTTCACGGGCCGCGAGGCAGAGCTGCAAAAAGCGCTCGTTCCATTTCCACCACTAATGCTAACGTCCAGGAGTGACTGCACATGGAAACACGGGCGCATCACGTTTTAATCGGCCTTTTCACGGTGGCAACTGCCGCTGGCGCACTGCTGTTTGCGCTATGGATGAGTTATGCCGCCGGTGAACGGAGTTATCAGCCCTATCGTATTCTTTTTGAGCGCAGCGTAAGCGGCCTATCCGTAGGTAGCAGAGTGCAGTACAACGGCATTGAAGTGGGTGATGTAACTGAACTGATTCTGAATCCAAATGATCCACGCCAAGTGATTGCCAATATCCGCGTCTACGATGATGCGCCAATCAAAACAGATACGCGCGCCAGACTCGCCTTCGCCAGCATCACCGGCAGCATGTCAGTTCAGCTCCACGGCGGCACCCCAGAGAGCCCACGCCTGATTGACCAAACCAACGATGATGTGCCCTTCATACAGGCCGACCCTTCCCCTATCGCCACGCTGTTTGATGAGGGTGAAGAGATGATAGAGAATATCAATTCAATCTTACAAAACGTTAACGAGCTATTTGACGATAATAACCGTACGCAGGCTGGCAATATCTTGACCAATATTGCCCAGATCACTGAGATGATTGCCACTCAGCAGGAAGCCCTTGATAACAATATGGCCCTCTTTGGCGATGCTGCACGTCAGGCGACCACCACCCTTACCAGTATTGATGAACTCAGCCATGAAGCCACTCAACTGCTACGCGAGGATGGCCGCATAGTGATGCAGAGCGCTGCCAATGCCAGCCGCGATGTAGCCCGCGCTGCCCAGCGCATTGAGCAATTAGTGGATACTAATGCAGGGGCCATTGAAGGCAGTTTGCAAGGTACGCAGGATATTGCGCCGGCGCTCTCTTCGCTGCGTTCGACACTGAGTACGTTAGACCGGATTACCCGCCAGTTAGAAGAGAGCCCGACGGACTTTTTCCTGGGCAGAGATCAGGTAGAGGAGTTCCGCCCATGAGTTTACGTATCCCCACCACACTGCTAGTCACTGCTGCCCTGCTATTTAGCGCTGGCTGTTCGATACTGCCCGAAAGCGACCCTGCCACGCTGTACCGTTTGCCTGCCAGCGACTTGCCGGCTACAGCTATCTCATCTAATAGCACTAGCCAACGCCTCGGTATTGCCGATCCTGAAGCGGGACATCTGCTCAGTAGCAACCGGATTGTGGTTTACCCCGAGCGTAATGTGGTCAATGTGTACCAGGGTGCCCGCTGGCATGAAGATGCCCCCGACTTAGTCAAGGCACGTTTGATTGCAGGACTACAGCAGAGCCAGCTATTTGCCGGTGTTGGTAGTGATCGATTACCCCATGATCTGCTGCTGCTCAGCGAACTGCGCCACTTCCAGAGCGATTATGTGACCACTCCGCCAACGGTTAAGATGCAGCTAGATGTGCAACTGGTCGGCCCTCAAAACCGAACGCCACTTGCGGCCATGAACTTCACCACCAGTGCTCAAGCGAGCAGCGTCGAGATTGCGGATGTAGTGGATGCGTTTGGACGCGCTAGTGACGAGCTGACCGAACAGCTAGCAGCGTGGTTGGCGCAGCAGCCTGATGTAATTGGCAATATAGGACGCTAGTGAATTCGATAAAAAGTGAATTCACTCACAAAATTCAAGCCACCATCTGCAGCTCATTGTAAGGGCGTTGCGAACCTACCCCCCTGGGCACCACTCTAACCATTTCGACGCCATGAAAAATACCCCAATCATTGGATGAATATCCAACTTTTGGGGTGCAGTTCAGTTCATTAAGGGCTTTTCTATGACGTCATGCTTTCTCTTCAACCACCCAGCTAACCACTTCTTCATTCCCAAATTCAGATTTCCACGCCTGAATTACCTTATTATTACCACCACGCGTCTCAACTATTTCACCCGTATGCGGATTTTTATATACTTTAAGCATACGTTTCTTACGCCCGTCAGTGCTGCTTGTTGCTTTCTTAGCCGCCTTTGGGGCGCTGTAGTTGGAGTCCAACATTTCACACACATCACGTGACACTTTGCCGTACTCGGTCATCAAGCGCGTTAGAGCGTCTTTAAACTCTAGCTCTTGCTGTAGTTCACTGTTACTTTGAAGTGCTTGCAACTCCTCTTGCAGCTGCTTAAGCATCTGTTCTTTCTTGATATAGTCGTTCAATACTGACATTTAATTACCCTAGATATTTTTGAAGTAAGCTGTCGCATATTCACTTTAATATCACATTGCCAATGAAGCAAAATAATATGCTCCTGTCTGACCGAAATGCCCCTTGGTTTAACTATTGTTTTCAATTCTGCGCGGAGCATCTACCACTTTGCAAATCGCCGCTAGCGCCAACCATAGCGACTTTTTGACGCACGATAAATTCGATAACGGCAAAATCAATAGAGTTACTCTTCAGAGAAACAAACAATAGCTTATACACACGGACGAAAGCATTATAATTGCTTTACCTACACTATAATAGTTAAGCACCTACATATCTAAACTTTACATACTGTAGCAGCTCACAAATAAATTAAATTCGTCATGCAAGACATGATATCAATAGCGTGTTTTACGTTAAATAACGGCCAGTCTGGCTAGTAATGCTGAATACGCAAAGCCATTAATCTTCAGATAATCTTTTCACATACTCACGCGGGTCGCGGGGGTAGTAGCGCTCGGGCTGTTTTTCCAGGTGAGTAAAATAGCGGGTGTCTTTATAGGGCATTTTCATAAAACCCGAGACACCTAAACCTTCAATTTGGTTTACCGACGCTAGGATGCTAGCCAGCAGCGTACGAAATTCATGCTCCTTGGCAGGATCTAGCAAACGGTAGTAGCTATGAATTTTAAGGTGCTGGGGTAACGCTTCAAAAATGATCATACCCGTATGATGAATATCGTTTAGCTGCTGCAGCACGCCCATGATCGATTCAGGCAGCACGAGCAGCTCTTCGGGGTCGGGCCCATCTTCAAAATAGCTGTGCTGACGGGTGCGATCTTCAAGCTCCGGTACCGCGCTCAGCTCATAGCTGATAGACATATTCGGCTCGCTGACAAAGGCGTCATCCGCTGAAGCGCGCTCTAAATGAAGCGTCTGCCGGGCATTGAACAGGCAGCTTTTAAATACCCCTTGGCGATGTATCGCCCGCGCCAGGTGCACCATATTATTAACCGCCTCAATAAAGGCAGGCTTGAGCGCCGGGTCATGTAGGTTCAACGACGAATCGATATACACCCCTTCCCGTTCCCAGCGTACTGCCAATCCCCCTACCACAGGATATTTTCCCAACCGGCTCACTGAGGCCAAAAAGGCCTTTTCGGTGTCGCCCATCCCCTGCATAAACTGCTTATAATAACGGTCCAGCTGCACATCATTGACATCATTAAGAGTTTCTTGGGCATCCGTTTCACGCAGAAAGGCTTTGCGTGAGCTATACACGACCGTATCAATCTCCTGCTCAGCAGGACGCCCCCAAACTGGCACTAAAGGTACTTGCACCCCCGAAGGTAAATCAATCATCACGACCCTGGCCATACGCGACATACGCTGCACGAAGTAGTTACCCGCTTTGCGCCTTACCTGAGGATCGGGGTCTAGCATGCCATCCAAGGTGCGAGCGAACTCCATGGGTAAGCCAAGCGAACTGGCGGGTATGGCTCGATGACCAAAGCGACAGGATTGTGCCGATGCCAGTGCATATAGTGTCCCGGCGACTCCCTGCTCATCAAAGCGCGGTGAAGAGAGAGCCCCGTTCAACTGCTCTTCACCGATAAAGTACACATCGCCCAGGCGGGCATTGGTTTGCTGCAAATTGTCCGACATTAACTCCATGACATTGGTGCCCACAAACTGTAGTTGAGCGTCTAGCTGAGCAAATACCGATGAGCCCCAATCAATCAGCGCAACAGACTCCTGCTCGGCGTCATAGACCAAGTTAGAGGGTTTAATATCGCCATGCACGACAGGGCGGGACTGAGGGCCCGTTTCTCGGCGCAGCGTAATCAGAATATCGGCTAACTGCGCCGCAATGCGCACAACCAAGCGTGGAGAGAGGCGTCCCTGTTTAAGCGACACCTGCTCTAAATTTAGGCCGGGCGCTCGCTCCATCACTAAAATGGATTGGCCTCGAGAACGCTGATAGGCAATTAAGCCAGGTATGCGAGGATGCGAGACTTGATCAAGCATGAACGCCTCTTCCTCAAGGCGCTCTTGCAAGTGGGCAGGCAAGGTGATGCGCGAAAACTTAAACACGTAGTTTGGATTGGTACCCACACCGACACTGGGTGTGCAGCCAGCAAACACAAAGCCATAGGCACCTTTACCAATCAGCTCGATACCTTGATAGCCCAACTGAGTGAGCTGTGCCTGACACAGCGCCACCCAGTCTTTAAGCTTGCGGGCATCGTGGTGGCTCAGCAGGTAGACCGATTGCTCTTCGGGAATATAGAACTGCTGAAGCTGTGCCTGGGGCATAGTGTGGCCTGTTAGCCCAAATGAAGCAGCATGGTTTCCGGGGCTTCAAGAAAGCCTTTCCAGGCATTACAGAAGCGCGCGATGGTGCCGCCATCGATAAAGCGGTGATCACCTGCCCAGGTGATCGTCATGATTGCCCGGCGCTGCACCGCGCCCTGGTCGTCAAAGCGCGGCAGCCACTGGGTTTTGCCAATCGCCACTATTGCGGCTTCCGGCGCGTTAATAATTGGCGCCGCGTAGGTGCCGCCGAGCGCGCCGATATTAGAAATACTAATGGTGCCTCCCTTTAGATCCGCTTGATCAACCCGCCCCTCCCGTGCAGCCGTGGTTAACCTGCCTACTTCACGAGCGATTTCCAGCAGGGTTAAGCTCTCAACGTTTTTCACATTGGGCACCATCAGACCCACTTTACTATCCACCGCCATACCGATATTGCACTGAGGGTAATAGTGCAACTCGTCCCCATCTGCATTTAGCTGAGCATTAACGATCGGTTCGTAGGCTACTGCTAATGCCATGGCTTTCATAAAGAATGGCATCAGGGTTAGTCGCTCGCCCTGAGCCTCGGCCAACGGTTTTAAGCGCTCCCTAAGCGCCAGCAGTGAGGTAACATCGATCTCTTCGCCGTAGTGGAAATGAGGAATGGTGCTAGCCGCTTCGACCATACGTTTGGCCATCACTGCGCGTACGCCGCGAAGGGGCTCCACTCTCGGCGCCTGGTGTTCGGCCTGTCTTAAGGGCCTTGCTTGGCTGACTGATTGCTCTGTCGCCTGATTGGGTGAGGTGTACGTTTGTGGTGCCTGGTCAAGATGCACCAGCACATCCTCTTTGAGTACCCGGCCATCTTTGCCGCTGCCCGTAATCTCGGTAAGCTTAAGAGAGTGCTCACGCACTAAACGCCTAACCGCAGGGCTTGCAGGCACTTTTCCATACCCGATACCGTACTCACCAGTAGCGGCATCCTTTGATGGCGCAGAGGGGGCTACTGCAGATGCCTCTGCTTTTGAAAGGTTTGTGAGTAGTTCAACCGGCACTTCATTGTCAGTCGCTGGAGCCTCCGCTGCGTGCTCCTGATCGACAACGGCTGAGTTTCCCCCATCAACTTGGTAAGCGTACAAAGGCGCATGCACTTTGGCAATTTGGCCTTGAGCAACATACAGTTTGGTCACAACTCCCGCTTCAGGAGCGGTGATTTCAACCAACGCTTTATCGGTCATAACTTCAACGATAGGCTGGTCTTCTTCAATTGTGTCGCCTTCGGCCACACGCCACTCAACTACTTCACATTCGACGATGCCTTCGCCAATATCCGGCAGTAAAAAATCGCTCATTGTTATTCTCCCCATGCGTTCTTAGGCATTAATAGCCACTAAAAGTTGACGCTTTCGCGAATCGCTTCAAAAATTTTCAGGTGATCAGGCAAGTACTCTTTTTCCAATACCAGCGGAAAAGGTGTATCCAGCCCTGTCACCCGTGCGATCGGCGATTCCAGGTAGAGAAAACAACGTTCTTGAATAGTGGCGGCAATTTCACCCGCAAAGCCGCCGGTTAACGGGGCTTCATGGCTCACCACAAGACGACCTGTCTTAAGTACAGATTCAGCGACCGTATCTGCATCCCAGGGCAGCAGCGTGCGCAGGTCAATGACTTCACAGGCAATACCCTGCTCTTCGGCTAAATCTACCGCTTTACCGATGACTTCCATCTGCGCGCCCCAACCAACAACGGTTATGTCAGTTCCTTCCTTGGTGATTTCGGCTTCACCAATAGGCAGTTGGTAATCATCTTCTGGTACCTCACCCACCGCCGCGCGATAGAGGCGTTTTGGCTCAAGGAAAAGCACTGGGTCCGGGTCACGAATTGCGGCGAGCAACAGCCCTTTCGCTTGGTAAGGGTTACGTGGCACCACCACTTTCAGCCCAGGGGTATGGGTGAAATAGGCTTCAGGGGATTGTGAGTGGTAAAGACCGCCCGCAATGCCACCGCCGTATGGGGTACGAATAGTCAGCCCCCCTACATTAAACAGATCTCCAGAGCGGTAGCGGAACTTGGCGGTTTCATTAACGATTTGATCAAAGGCGGGAAAAATATAGTCGGCAAATTGAATTTCCGCGACGGGCACCGAGCCTTGAGCCGCCAAGCCATTGGCAAAGCCGATAATGCCTTGCTCAACCAGCGGCGTATTAAAACAGCGCGCTTTACCGTACTTCTCCTGCAGGTGACTGGTGGCACGAAATACGCCGCCAAAAATACCCACGTCTTCACCAAAGCAAATGACTTTTTCATCCTCTGCCATGGCAATATCCAGTGCGTTATTAATTGCCTGGAGCATGTTCATAGTAGCCATGTTACGCCTCTCCCTGGGAATCAGAATCCGTGCCTACATCCAAGTCCAGCGACTTTGCTCCTCGGGGATAGGCATCCGGGTAGCGACGTATATGACGTTTTAATTGATCAAACTGGCGCTGTAGTGCTGGCGTTATATCGGCGTAGACATCGCTGATCAAACTCTCGAGCGGCTGCGATGGGCGCTTCTCTGCACGCTTCATGGTTTCCAGCACTTCACGGCGCAAGGTTTCTTGCTGAGAAGCCTCCTCCTCTTCGCTCCACCACTGCTTGTTCAATAGCCATTTTTGTAGTCGCAACAGTGGGTCTTTAGCGCGCCACACTTCCTCTTCATCTTTAGAGCGGTAGCCTGAAGGGTCATCTGATGAGGAGTGTGCAGCAAGGCGATAGCTCATGGCTTCAATTAGTACCGGCTGATTGTGTTCAACGGCAATTTTGCGTGCCTGACGGGTCGCTTCATACACCGCCAAAACATCGTTTCCGTCGACACGAATTACATGCATGTGGTAACCAAAAGCACGTGGAGCAATACCATCAGCGGCAAACTGTTCACTAGAGGGTGTTGAAATGGCATAGCCGTTGTTTCGACAGAAGAAGATCACGGGCACTTGATGCACTGAAGCCATGTTCAGGGCGGCGTGAAAATCACCTTCCGACGCTGCGCCTTCACCAAAAAAGGTTAACGTGCAGTGACCGTTCCCAGCGAGTTTTTGTCCATAAGCATAGCCAGTCGCCTGAGGGATTTGCGTAGCTAAGGGAGAAGAGATCGTCATGTAATGCAGCTTACGCGACCCATAATGGATCGGCATTTGGCGGCCTTTGCCGTAGTCCAGCTCGTTGCCGAACAGCTGATTCATGAACTCATCAATTGAAAAGCCGCGATACATCAAAGCGCCCTGCTCACGGTACTGCGCCATGATCATGTCTGCGTCATTGAGTGCCGCGGTGGCCCCCACCACGGCGGCCTCTTCACCGGTACACTGCATGTAGAAACTTAGTCGCCCTTGACGCTGGGCGGCCATCATTCGTTCATCCAAAATACGGGTGGCAAGCATTGCTTGGTAAATACGCCGAGCGTGGTCCCGCTCGAGTAGAGGTTCAATCGCGCCGCTATGCAACTCACCTTCAGGATTGAGCAGGCTAAACGTCGGTATCGAAATTTCATCGCCAGTCATAAAGGCTGGCTGGTGCACATATTGTGTCATCATTATTGTCCTTGTTTTACCCCTTTTGGGGGCAGTGTTGCTGGTATTGGCCGTTTTTGCCAGTGGATTTATCTGCCATTGACCAACACAACATCCAGGGCTACCACAACACGTAGGACAGTAACGCAGCACAAGCACTTTAGGGATGCTACTTAAGCCGCAGAGAGGCACACAAAAAGTAAGCTTGTGACGTTTTGGTTAGGACGTAGAAAGACGGGATCTCAGCTTACGCTGTAGCAGTTCAAACAGGCTATCAACCGTTAGCGCTAACAACGCGATGGTCAACGCACCTTGCACGACATAGGCCATATTGCCATTAACGATGCCCGCAATAATCGGGTCGCCCAAATTACTTGCGCCCATGGTTGCGCCTAGTGCGGCGGTGGCAATATTGATAGTCACCGAAGTACGAATTCCTGCCAGGATAACCGGTGCTGCAAGCGGCAGTTCGACCTGACGAAGAGTTTGTGTTGGTGTCATGCCCATTGCATGGGATGCCATTTTGATATCGGCATCGACTTCTTGTAGGCCGGTGAGCGTATTACGCACGATGGGCAAAAGCCCATAGAGCATCAACGCCACCATAATGGGCAAGGTACCGAAGCCCAGCACGGGCACCGCCAGCGCTAAAACGGCCACGGGCGGGAACGTTTGCCCAAGGGAGGCTAATTGGCCCACCAGCGGTAAAAAATCATGGCCCCGTTCACGAGTGACAGCGATCCCCGCTAATACGCCCACCACAATCGTGACAGCCGCTGCAACACCCACCACTAACAGATGGCGACCGAGCAGTACGTAAAACTCAGCACGCGTATAAATGACCTGGCGGGCATTGGGCTCTATCCAACGAAACAGTGCTTCAGCGTAGGGCATCCCCATGACGCTAATCAGCAGCAAAGCGCCCCATAGCATTGGCCATAGCCACATCGGTGCCTGCTGTCGTGATTGCATAACGCTTAGCTGATCACTCACGTGAGCTGCCTCTATCAAACTGTGCTTCTTTAATAATTCTGCGCAGCGTTAACTCACCAATGGGTACATCGTGCTGATCCACCACCGTAAGGCGATCACTATGGTCGCGTAGCATCATGGAGAGCGCCTGACGCAGTGAAAAATCCGCTGGAATACGCGACTGGGCAGGCAAAGTGGGGCCCATTGATGTCATGTGATCTCTAACGCGGGTTAATGCAGCTTGCTTAAGACCCCGTTCAAGTCCACCTAACAGTGACTCTACAAAGGGGTCGGCAGGATGCTGTAGCAGCGCCAGCGGTGTGCCTTGCTGGACAATACGCCCATCCCGCATCACGACTAGATGATCGGCGAGCTTAAGGGCCTCATCCATGTCGTGAGTTACAAACAAAACGGTTTTCTGCATTCGTGCTTGTAGCTTGGCGAGTTCGTCCTGCAGCTTCTCACGGGTAATAGGATCAAGCGCACCGAACGGCTCGTCCATCAGCAGAATGTCAGGGTCGGCAGCAAGTGCCCGCGCCACACCCACCCGTTGTGCCTGCCCACCGGAAAGCTGATGAGGATATTTATGCCCAAACTCCCCCACTGGCAAACCAAGCAACCCCATCAGCTCTTCCACCCGCGCTTGAACCTCTGCCGCAGGCCACTTGAGCAAGCGGGGCACTAAACCAATATTGCGCGCCACGCGCCAGTGAGGGAATAGTCCGGTATGTTGGATAACGTAGCCAATTCGGCGACGAAGTTTTACCGGGTCATACGCCTCAATCGCCTGGCCATCAAGGATGATCTCACCCCCACTGTGCTCAATTAAGCGATTGATCATACGTAGGGTGGTCGATTTACCGCAACCGGAGGTGCCAACTAACGCACAAAATTTACCTTTGGGCACGCGCAGGGAAATATCATCCACCGCGATTTCTGTATCAAATCGCTTAGAGACATGGGAAAGCTCAATCATTAATGCCCTCCAGGGCGTAGCGCTTCTGCTAAGGCACCTAGGCCGGCATCTACCACCAGAGCCATTATTAAAATCGGCAGTGCGCCAAGTAACACCATATCCATGGCGGCTTGACCCAAACCCTGGAAAATGAAGGTACCCAGTCCGCCAGCACCAATCAGGGCCGCCACGGCAGTAAGTCCAATCGCCTGAACGGTAGTAATTCGCACCCCTTCCAAAAGTACCGGTAAAGCTAAGGGCAAGCGTACCTGCCAAAAACGCTGACCGGCGCGCATCCCCATACCTTTTGCAGCCTCTAAGGTGTCCGGGCTAACCTCTTCAAGGGCGATATAGGTATTACGCACCATGGGAAGCAGGCTATAGGCAATCAGGGCAATTAAGGCAGGTGTTGTACCAATACCACTAACGCCTAGTTGCGCCAAAAATGGCACCTTCGCGGCTAACCAGGCAAGCGGTGCCAGCAGCAGGCCAAAAAGCGCGAGGCTGGGGATAGTCTGTAAAAAATTGAGCAGTGTAAAAGCCCCCTTCTGCAGACGAGCATAGCGACGCATCAACATAGCGAGTAGTAACCCCAACACGACACTGACACCCACTGCAATACTCACTAACCTAATATGCTGCCCAACGGCGGTTAAGAATTGGCGATCACGCGCTCTGAACTCTTGAACGAGCGCAAGATTATCCAACCACAAAGCCGCACATAGCCACCACACAAGCGCTACCCCAGTAAGCAAAAGCGTGGGCCAGAGACGCGTAAGATTTAACCGTAAGCGGATTTCAACTAAGCACAGCATCAGCACAAAGAGCACGACCCAATAAGCCGTGCCGATACCTAAGCGCGCCTGAGGAAGCTCTGGATCAATCAATAAGAGACCGCTGGCGATTAACCCCACCGGCATTAACGCCATTAACCCAACCACCACTGTAAGCAGAGCGCGGTAGTGAGGTAAGGTTGGTTGGCACGCAAAAAGCCCAATGGATGAAAGCAGCAACGTTATTAACACCACGCCTGGCCAGCCGAAGGCCTCTAATGCGCCATACCCAGTTCCCATCACAATGCGGTTGGGTGCCAAGCTAACTACATCAACCGTCCAAAATGCGCAAAGCATCACAAGGCTAAGACTTATGAGCACCACATTAGGGTGCTGCCCCTCCCAACGTATTCGTGGGGTGGGCAGCGCATCCAATAGCGACATTAATTAGTTATCCAGGGAATCAAGGTAGTCGCTGGCCACTTGGGTCGGGGATAGACCGTTGACGGCAACATCCGCATTGAGCGTTTGCAGGGTAAGTTCATCGAGTGTAGCGAAAACCTCATTTAGCAGCCTTTCAATGTCAGGGTGTGCTTCCAATATGCTTTCCCGCACTACAGGGGCTGGCTGGTAAACGGGTTGAACGCCTTTAGTATCTTCAAGGACGACTAGGCCCAGCGCGCTTAAACCGCCATCTGTGCCATAGGTCATGGCGCCATTAACACCACTGGTTTGCTGAGCAGCAGCCCGCATGGTGGCGGCGGTATTGCCACCAGAGAGAACTAACAGTTGATCATCGCTTAATTCAAAGCCATAGGCTTCTTGAAAAGCTGGCAGCGCCTGAGCCGATTCGACGAACTCAGCGCTTGCGGCAAATTTGAACTCACCACCATCAGCCAAATAAGCAGCCAAATCATCTAAGCTCACCAGATTATGCTCGGTGGCGACATCTTCGCGAATACTCATTGCCCAGGTGTTATTAGCGCTAGCGGGCTGCAGCCAAATCAGGCCTTGTTTAGCATCATGCTCACGTACCGTTTCATAAGCCTCGTCGGCATTATTCCAGACCGTGCTGTCAGTCATATCAAAAAAGAAAGCACCATTACCGGTGTATTCTGGATAAAGGTCAATTTCGCCGGCTTCCAGAGCCGTGCGGACTACACTGGTACCACCAAGCTGCAACCGATTTTCGGTATTAATACCATGACGTTCTAAGGTTTGAATAATCAACTCACCCAACACCGAACCTTCCGTGTCGATTTTGGATGACACCACTATCGGGTCGTTGGCACTAGCCTGAGAAACAGCAGCAACAGATAGTGCGCAAGCAATGATCAGAGGCTTAGCAATGAAGAAATTAGCTGAAAAGCGCATTTTGAATTCCTTTTGAAGTGGGCTTTTTAACAACCGAGGCTCTTAACCAGTATAAGAGCCTTCAGCGTTGACACTATAAATGCCTTCAGCGTTTAAGCACGTTTAAGGTGCCTGTAACACCCAGGAAGTACCTTCTCGGGAGTCTTTTAGAATAATCCCCAGCGCCGCGAGTTCATCACGAATCGCATCCGCCTGAGCGAAGTCTCTATTCGCTTTAGCCTCGATGCGCTGAGCAATTTTAGCTTCGATCTCGCTTTCGGTAAGCGGCATACCCTGCTGCTGAGTACCTTTTAGAAACGTTTGCGGCACCTGCTGAAGAAGCCCCAAAATCGCCCCAAGCTGTTTTAGCTCAGCCGCAAGTTTAGGCGCTTGGTCAGATTTTTCCTGCTTGGCTGTGTTGACCTCACGGGCTAGCTCAAACAACACTGCTAAAGCTTCAGGCGTGTTGAAATCATCATCCATTACCTGAGTAAAGCGTTGCCGGTGGGCCGAAGGCTCACTACTTGCGGTAGTGACGATCGCTACCCCTTCCAACGCCGTATATAAGCGCGTTAATGATTTTCTCGCCTCAGTCAACGAGTCTACCGAGTAGTTAATCGCACTACGGTAGTGGCTGGCGACCAATAAAAACCGCACTACTTCAGGATCGTGCTCGGACAGCACATCGCGAATGGTAAAGAAGTTGCCCAATGATTTGGACATCTTCTCCTGATTGACCCGTACCGCTCCAGCGTGCATCCAGGTATTAACGTAGGTTTTACCCGTGGCCGCCTCGCTTTGGGCAATCTCATTCTCATGGTGCGGAAACGTTAAATCCGGCCCGCCGCCGTGAATGTCAAAGGTGTCTCCCAAGCAGCAGGTCGACATTGCCGAGCACTCAATATGCCAGCCAGGCCGCCCATTACCCCAGGGTGACGCCCAGTGCGCCTCCCCTGGTTTTGCGGCTTTCCAGAGTACGAAGTCGAGGGGATCTTCTTTATGAACATCCACCTCAACCCGTGCACCGGACCGCATATCGTCAAGCTGGCGGTTATTAAGCTTCCCGTAATCAGCAAATTTGCGCACACGGTAGTAGACATCGCCATTGTCAGCGGCGTAAGCAAAGCCTTTTTCAATCAGCGTTTCAATCATGGCTACGATATCAGCGATGTGGCCAGTAGCTCGCGGCTCATGGCTTGGCGGCAAAACAAACAATCGCGCCTCATCCTCATGCATGGCGGCGATCATGCGCTCAGTCAGCGCGGTGAAGCTCTCGCCATTCTCGTCGGCGCGCTTGAGAATTTTATCGTCGATATCAGTGATGTTGCGCACGTAGTTAACGTCGTAGCCGCGTTCACGCAGATAGCGCGTGATCACATCAAAGGCGACCATAACGCGGGCGTGCCCAAGGTGACAGTAGTCATACACCGTCATGCCGCAGACATACATGCTCACTTTTCCCGCGACCAGCGGGGTGAAAGGTTCTTTGCGACGCGTCAGCGTATTATAAATATGCATATGACGTTTTCCTTAACCCTTCTGTTTGATTTTCGCCCAGCTATCTTTCAAACCCACGGTCCGGTTAAACACCAAATGCTCTGGCGTTGAATCATGACGATCCGCGCAGAAATAGCCGACGCGCTCAAACTGAAAGCGTGACTCAGGTAGCGCCTCGGCAAGGCTGGGTTCACCGATCGCCTGGCATACGATTAGCGACTCTGGATTAAGGTGCTCAAGGAAATCCGCTTCTTTATCGCGATCGGGTTGCTCAACGGTAAACAGGTTGTCGTAAAGACGCACTTCCATAGGCACGCCATGGGTAGCACTTACCCAGTGAATAACGCCTTTCACCTTACGCCCTTCGGGATTTTTTCCCAGGGTATCGAAATCCACCGAGCAGTGCAGCTCGCTGATTTCTCCTGAGGCGTCTTTAATCACCTCGTCACAGCGGATCACGTAGCTATTGCGCAGGCGTACTTCTTTACCTGGTGCCAAGCGGAAAAACTTTTTGGGAGCATCTTCCATGAAATCTTCTTGATCGATGAAGAGCTCGCGAGTGAATGGCACTTTACGCATGGTCATATCTTCACGGGCGGGATGACCCGGTACGTCGTAAATTTCTTCGTGATCTTCCGGCACATTGGTTAACACGACTTTCAGCGGGTTTAACACGCACATGGCCCGCGGGGCGTTATCTTCAAGATCCGAACGGATAGCATGGGTCAACATGGCGATATCAACCAAGCCACCGTCAGCGCGGGTAACGCCTATCATTTCGCAGAATTTACGAATAGAGGCCGGCGTGTAGCCGCGGCGGCGCATACCCGAAATAGTTGGCATACGCGGGTCATCCCAGCCATCGACAATTTTTTCATCAACCAGTAGCTTAAGTTTGCGCTTGGAAGTCAGGGTGTAATCGAGGTTCAAACGTGCGAACTCAATCTGACGCGGCTTTGCAGGTACCGGTAAATTATTCAGGAACCACTCGTAAAGCGGGCGGTGATCTTCAAATTCAAGCGTGCAAATTGAATGCGTAATGCCTTCAATGGCATCCGACTGGCCATGGGTAAAGTCGTAAGAGGGATAAATTTTCCACTTATCCCCGGTTTGGTGGTGACTTGCGTGACGGATACGGTAAAGAATAGGATCGCGTAAATTGATATTGGGTGAGGCCATATCAATTTTAGCGCGCAGCACTTTTTCACTTTCACCAAACTCGCCCTTACGCATACGCTCAAGCAGATCGAGGTTTTCATCCACACTGCGCTCGCGGTAGGGGCTGGCTTTACCCGGTGCCGTCAAAGTACCGCGATACTCACGAATCTCATCCGGTGAAAGGTCATCAACGTAAGCCTTGCTTTCACGAATCAGGTGCTGCGCCCAAGCGTAGAGCTGGTCAAAGTAGTCAGAGGCGAAACGCACAGGCCCGGCCCACTCAAAGCCCAGCCAGCTGACATCTTCTTTGATCGCATCGATGTATGCCTGTTCTTCTTTGGCAGGGTTGGTGTCATCGAAGCGTAGATGACACTCGCCACCCATCTGCTCCGCCAACCCGAAATTTAGACAGATCGACTTTGCATGGCCGATATGTAAAAAGCCGTTAGGTTCCGGGGGGAAGCGTGTCACGATTTTAGTGACCTGGCCGCCCTCGATCTCGTCGCGTACTTGGTTACGAATGAAGTTCGGCGCTGGGGTGGTCTCGTTGGTCATGGTGGTGTTAATTACCTCGTGGTGGATGGCGTGCTGAGCCGTGTAGACCTAGGATACCCCTATGGCCCTTCGCGGTGCAGGACAAAACAGCTATTATAACGTGACGCCGATGCACAGCGCCAAGGCGAACGCCTTTATTGAACAGGAATTTATCAATGATCGTATTACAGACGAACCACGGTGACATCACCATCGCTCTTAACCACGAAAAAGCGCCGATTAGCGCGGCGAATTTTGAGCAGTATGTTCGCGACGGATTTTATGACGGCACCCTGTTTCACCGGGTAATTGATGGCTTTATGGTTCAAGGCGGCGGCTTTGATAAAGATTTTGAGCAAAAGCCGACCCGTGACCCCATCGATAACGAAGCTGACAATGGCTTAAAAAACACCATCGGCACGCTGGCGATGGCTCGCACACAGGACCCACACTCTGCGACTGCACAGTTTTTTATTAATGTGGGCGACAATAGCTTTCTAGATCATAGCGGTAAAAGCCTACAAGGCTGGGGCTACGCAGTATTTGGAGAAGTCGTTGATGGCATGGACGTTGTGAATACGATTAAAAACGTCACTACCACTCGCCGTGGCATGCACGCTGATGTTCCGGCAGAAGATGTCATCATTGAGCGCGCTTACGTAAAGGAAGCGGAATAACCTAGGGAGCTTTATGCGCACACTGCTTGTTGCCGACCTGCATCTAAGTAGCGATACCCCTGAGATTAATCAGGGGTTTTACCGCTATTTAGAGCACACTGCTCCTGGAGCAGACGCGCTCTATATTCTTGGTGATCTTTTTGACGCCTGGATTGGCGATGATCTGCTTGACGCCAATACCCATCCACTTTGCGGCGTTGCCCAAGAGGTCATTCGCCATCTGCGCAGGCTCAGCAGCGATGGCACTGCTGTTTACTTGATGCACGGCAATCGCGACTTTCTGCTCGGTGAACGCTTTATCACCGCTTGTCAGGCATTTCTTCTACCTGATGTTGAGGAAGTTGAGATTCAGGGTGTGCCCGTTGTGCTATTGCACGGCGACAGTATGTGCACTCAAGATGAGGCTTATATGGCGTTTCGCCAACAGTCACGCAACCCAGAGTGGCAGGCACAAATGCTTGCCATGCCTTTGGAACAGCGTGTAGCCCTTGCGCAAAGCTTGCGCGCCCAATCAGGCGAAGCCAATGCCAATAAAGCAGAAGCGATTATGGATGTCACCCAGCAAGAGGTGGTGAGGATGATGGAGCGTCATGGTTTGACAACGATGATTCACGGCCACACCCACCGCCCAAAAGTACATGACTTGACCGTTGAGGACGTGCCGGCCAAGCGTTACGTACTAGGTGATTGGGATGCCCAGCACGGCTGGGACATTGTCATCGAACGCTCTGACCATACGGCTCCAAGGTTGCGTCAGTTTGCCTTAACTCAGCCACCTAATCCTTAACCGATTATTCATCACTAAAAAAGCCGATCATTGTGATCGGCTTTTTCTTTGCCACCAAACAAGCTTTAACTAGCGGCTTTAACTGACTGACAAGCTAACCTTAACGCTCAATATCAGCATCGCTGTAGAGATCCTCAATTAACCCCTGCAGCACCGATTGCGCACGCAGTTGCTCAGCCATCTGCGACACAAACGTTTCCATTTGCTCGTCGACTTCACCGTCGGTGACGCTATCTAGCGCGACTAAAGCGACACCTTGCGGCAGCTCAACGGCACGATAGACGCTCTCACCCTCTTCAGGGCGCGGCATGCGGAAAGCTTCCTGAACAATCATCTGTGGCACGGTAGTATCAGATTGACGACTGACGCCATTTGCTTCGAGCCAATTAATGTCGCCCTCGCCCTCGCCACTTCGCAGCTCCGCGATCAGCGACTGTGCCTCTTCCCGCAGTGCTTCCTGCTGCTGCAATGCAGCTACGGAAATCTCGACTTCCTCACGCACGTCATCAAGCGAAAGTAACGTCGCTTCCCGACGTTCGGCAACCCTAAGTACTAGACGACGATCCTGGTCAAGCTCAATAACCTCGCTGTTGTAACCTTCAACTAATACATCGTCACTGAACGCTTCTGCAATCACGCCAGGCTCGGACAATACGCCTTCAGCTGTGTCATCTCGAGCGAGCCAATCGCTCTCACGCAGCGTTAAGCCAATTTCATCAGCGACACTTTGTAAATCTTCAGCAGCGAAGCTTTCATCGATTAGCTGCTGCACGCGCTGATTAAATTCACTATCGATGCCACGAAGCGCAACCTCGCGCTGCAACTGATCGCGCTGCTCTTCAAAGGTAGGACCACGAATGTCGGTGACTTGGATAATATGAAAAGCACCATCCAGCTCGACTACTTGAGAAATATCGCCTTCTTCTAGGCCAAACGCCGCATCATCAAAGGTGTCACCAAAGAAGCCTCGACTGATGACACCCAGATCACCGCCCTCTTCTGCACTGGCCGTATCGTCAGAGTAGCGTAGCGCTGTATCAGCAAAAGACTCGCCTTCATCAAGCGCTTCGCGAGCGGATGCTGCCAATTCTTGGGCCTCTTCACGAGAGCGATCATTACCAAATGTCACCATGATATGGGAAACACGACGATCAGCATCACGATTTTGCTCACGCCATGCATCGCGCAACACATCTTCATCAATATCTTGCTCTTGTGCCATCGTTTGGCGATCAATCAAGACATACTCCACGCGGACTTGCTCAGGACGCTCATAGCGCTCCTGGTTTGCCTCGTAGTAAGCTTGAAGATCTTCTTCGCTAATGGCCAATTCAGCGTCTACATCACCACCATCAAGCACTACGTAACGGAAGCTACGCTCCTGACGCTGGAGAGAGGCTAAACGCTCTTGTTCACTGGGCAGGCTGAAATCGCTGAACGCTAAACCTTGCTGAAGATGTTGACGCTGAATATCAACACGCAACTCTTCACGGAAAGACATCGGCGTATAGCCTGCACCCGCTAAGCGGTTGCGAAAAACGTCAGCAGAGAAGCGGCCATCTTGATCGTGAAATTCTGGCAGACTGACAATCATCTGATCCAACTGATCATCAGACACCGAAAAACCGCCATCTTCAGCGTACTGAGAAAGCAGTTGCGCCGTAATTAGCTGATCGAGCATATCGTTGCGTAGCGCACGCTCTTGCTCTGGCGGCACTTGGCCTGAACGCAGTGCACGCTGTACTTCAAGCTCAACCTGCTGACGCATAATGGGCTGGCCATTAACACTCGCCACTTCGTTCGGATCGCTGCCAAAGAGCCCAAACAGTGACTCAATCCCGAAAAGCGCCATGGCCGCAACCATAACACCGATAATAATTTTGGCACCCCAGCTCCTGGAGCCATCTCGAATACTTTGCAGCATGCTAGCCTCAGATAGTCACAGCCAAACACATTGACCCACCATATCCTAACAAATAGGGGGGCCAGAAAATAACATGGGCGCATCGCTAATGCGATGCGCCCATTAGGTTACAGCAAACGCGGGCAAATTAGTTGACGGCGTCTTTCAGCGCTTTACCTGCTTTGAAACTAGGTACTTTTGCAGCACTGATCTGGATAGGCTGACCAGTTTGCGGGTTGCGGCCAGTACGAGCGGCACGCTCTTTGATCGCGAAGGTACCAAAGCCCACCAGTGATACGCTTTCACCCTTCTTAAGGCTATCGGTGACAGACTCCACCATGGCATCCAATGCTCGGGTTGCCGCTGCTTTAGGAATATCAGCAGACGCGGCAATGGCTTCAATCAGCTCGGACTTATTCACTCTTCACCCCTTAACTGTTTCAAAAAAATGGCTCTGAACGGCATGGTCACCGATGGGTACGACGATCAAAGCATAGCTGCGTTTTATAGCAATGCCTTGAAACATCTGTCAAGCAACCATACCTCGAGAGACCCGCCACGTGTAGCAACGGGCCATAATATTAAGTGAAATTAAAACCCAAAGAGGGATTTAACAGCTTAATGAGTACTAACAACTGCAGTATTGCCAAACGATGTTTCGGTGCTTTTTAATGGCGCACCTTCCTCTACTCTTTCTGCTAACGCAACGGCTAAAACATCATCTATCCAACGTACGGGACGAATATCAAGTGCATCTTTGATATTGTCCGGTACTTCCTTGAGATCACGACGGTTTTCTTCAGGAATTAGAACTGTCTTTATACCACCGCGGCGCGCTGCCAGCAATTTCTCCTTCAACCCGCCAATTGGCAACACTTCACCGCGAAGATTGACTTCACCAGTCATTGCCACATCACAGCGAACTGGACGCTGCGTGTAAGCAGAAACGATTGCCGTCACCATGGCAATGCCCGCACTGGGCCCATCTTTAGGTGTTGCACCCTCAGGCACATGAATATGTAGATCCTCTTTCTCGAACCGCTCTGGATCAATTCCATACTCCTGAGCCCTGGCACGTACCACCGTTTGGGCAGCGCTAACCGACTCTTTCATAACATCGCCAAGCGAACCGGTCTTGTTAATTCGCCCTTTTCCAGGCGTTACCACCGATTCAATATTAAGCAATTCGCCACCTACTGATGTCCAAGCCAGCCCTGTTACGCGGCCAATCTGGTCATCCTGCTCTGCTAAGCCGTAGCTGTAGCGACGCACTCCCGCATAGTGTTCAATTTGCTCAGCAGTTAAGCTCTGACCATCTTGATTGGCTTTAGGGTCACGCTCTTTTTCAAGGCGTTCACGCAGCACCTTGCGCGACACTTTAGCAATCTGGCGCTCTAATTCACGCACACCTGCTTCTCGGGTGTAATAGCGAATAAGCTCTAAAAGAGCGCTGTCTTCCAGCGTTAACTCGTCGCCTTTCAAGCCGTTGGCTGTTAGCTGCTTAGGCAACAAATAACGCTTAGCGATAGCCAATTTTTCATCTTCGGTATAACCCGGGAGACGAATAATTTCCATACGATCCAGCAAGGCGCTGGGGATATTCATCGAATTAGCAGTACAGATGAATAGCGTCTCTGATAGATCATAATCAAGTTCAAGATAGTGATCGCTAAAGCTATTGTTCTGTTCAGGGTCAAGCACTTCCAGCAACGCAGAAGCGGGATCGCCGCGATGATCCATGCCTAATTTATCGACTTCATCTAACAGAAACAGCGGATTTTTAACGCCAGCGCGACTCATCCGCTGGATCATTTTACCCGGCAGTGAACCTATATAGGTGCGACGGTGACCACGGATTTCAGATTCATCACGTACACCACCCAATGCCAAACGCACATATTTGCGATTGGTGGCACGAGCGATGGATTGGCCAAGCGACGTTTTGCCTACCCCAGGCGGCCCCACCAAACACAGCACAGGGCCTTTCATCTTACGCACACGGGTTTGTACAGCAAGATACTCAAGGATCCGCGCTTTAACCTCTTCTAGGCCGTAGTGGTCTTCATCGAGCACCTGCTGCGCTTTAATAAGGTCATGCTTGACCCGTGTGCGTTTTTTCCACGGCACGGCAACCAACCAATCCAGGTAGGAGCGCACCACAGTAGCTTCTGCAGAGTTAGAGGCCATCATTTTAAGCTTATTGAGCTCTTGAGTGGCTTTGTCAGACGCCTCTTTAGGCATGCCCGACTCTTTAATCGCCAGCTCATACTTGTCCGCCTCATTGGGCACGTTATCCAGTTCACCCATCTCTTTCTGGATAGCCTTCATCTGCTCATTGAGGTAGTACTCGCGCTGAGTCTTCTCCATCTGCTCTTTGACACGCGAGCGGATACGCTTCTCAACCTGAAGCAAATCGATCTCAGATTCGATCAGCGCCATTAGATGCTCAATGCGATCACGCACACGATCCATCTCTAGCAGCTCTTGCTTATCGCCAATTTTGAGCGACAAGTGAGCACAAATGGTATCCACCAGACGGCTCGGGTCTTCAATCCCTGATAACGAATTAAGCACTTCGTTGGGGACTTTTTTAGACAGCTTGACGTACTGCTCAAACTGATTAAGCAGTACGCGGACCAGTGCTTCTTGCTCGCGACTGGTGAGAGGCTCACTTTCACGCGGCGTTAAATAAGCCTGGGTATAACCTGCGGCGTTCTCTTCAACACTCAGCACATCCGCTCGAAAATTACCCTCGATAAGCACTTTAACCGTGCCATCGGGCAGTTTAAGCAGCTGCATGATATCGGCCACGGTACCCATTGAATAAAGGTCTGCGTTATCTGGCTCATCCTGAGAAGCTTCGCGCTGAGCCACCAGCAACACACGCTTATCAGCCTCCATCGCCGCTTCGAGCGCCTGGATGGACTTTTCACGACCTACAAAAAGAGGGATAACCATTTGCGGATAAACAACGACATCGCGCAACGGTAAAAGGGGTAGACATTGTGTCTGTTCGGCGTTCTGCTGCATCGCAGACGATCCTCGACAAATCGGATGAGTACTTACAAAGAGTACTTGGAAAAGTACTGCACAGTCGTCAATACGCTTTCAATAGACATATAAGCATTGATTGGGCTACGCAGTAACAACTTCATGAACTAGATATGCTTACATCTGGGCTTCACACTAGACGCTGCAACCACTTTCCACAATAACAAGGGGCCGCCTAGGCGACCCCTTGATTTAGCGCAAGCGGTTGAATCTGGGCCGCGGTGCTCGACTAACCATTAACCATCAGTACCGTCGACACGCGCTTCTTCCTGCTGAGAGTAAACCAACAAAGGTTCGCTCTCACCAGCAATGACCGAGGCATCAATAACCACTTTACTGACACCTTCCAGCGAGGGAATTTCGTACATGGTATCAAGCAGTACCGACTCTAGAATAGAGCGTAAACCGCGGGCACCTGTCTTACGTTCCATGGCCTTTTCAGCCACTGCGCGCAGCGCTTCATCGGTGAACTCAAGCGCGACATCTTCCATTTCAAACAGCTTAGCGTACTGTTTGACAAGCGAGTTTTTCGGCTCTGTCAGAATCTGCACCAACGCATCTTCGGTGAGCTCCATCAGCGTGGCAATAATCGGTAGACGTCCGACAAATTCTGGAATCAAGCCAAATTTGACCAGATCATCAGGTTCGACGTCAGCCAAAAGCGCACCTATGCCACGCGAAGACTCTTTACTTTTCACTGCCGCATTGAAACCAATGCCACCTTTCTCAGCGCGGTCACGGATAACTTTATCAAGGCCTGCAAAAGCACCACCGACAATAAACAGAATATTACCCGTATTAACTTGCACAAACTCTTGCTGAGGATGCTTACGACCACCTTGAGGCGGTACTGATGCTGTGGTGCCTTCAATAAGCTTCAATAACGCTTGTTGAACGCCTTCACCCGAAACATCACGCGTGATCGATGGATTGTCAGATTTGCGTGAAATTTTATCGATTTCATCGATATAGACGATGCCGCGTTCTGCTTTCTCGACATCGTAATCACACTTCTGCAACAGCTTTTGAATAATGTTTTCTACATCTTCACCGACATAACCCGCTTCGGTTAGCGTCGTTGCATCTGCAATGGTAAAAGGAACATTCAACAACCGTGCCATTGTTTCCGCCAATAGTGTTTTACCACTACCGGTGGGGCCAATTAGCAGAATATTGGATTTACCCAGTTCAACATCGCCATCGCGTACATCTGTTTTCAAGCGTTTGTAGTGGTTATACACCGCTACAGAAAGCACCATTTTGGCGCGATCTTGCCCAATGACGTAATCATCCAGGGTATGACGTATTTCGCGAGGCGTTGGTAAACGCTCCTCGTCGCTCTCGGCATCGGCTTCGAGAACTTCCTCGCGAATGATGTCATTACACAAGTCGACACACTCATCGCAGATATAAACGGACGGGCCCGCAATTAGCTTACGTACTTCGTTTTGGTTTTTACCGCAAAACGAGCAGTAGAGCAGCTTGCCACCTTCGTCCTTGCCTTTGCCGTCGGCCATTCGCATACCTCTATCACTTCGGCGGCTTACGCCGCCGGAAAAGCTCGTTAGAAAAGCAGAATCCTATCACGCTATCAGGATGTAGGCCGCTTATCCAGCACTGCATCAATCAAGCCATACTCTTTGGCTCTATTGGCGCTCATGAAATTATCTCGATCTGTGTCACGCGAAACAGTTTCAATATCTTGACCCGTATGATGGGCAAGAATTTGATTCAGCTTCTCACGAATACCGAGAATTTCACGGGTGTGTATTTCAATATCAGACGCTTGGCCCTGATAACCACCCAGCGGCTGATGAATCATGACGCGTGAGTTGGGAAGGCAGTAGCGCTTGCCTGCAGCTCCAGCGGTCAATAGCAGCGCGCCCATGCTAGCCGCTTGACCAATACAAACGGTCGACACATCCGGCTTAACAAACTGCATGGTGTCGTAAATCGACATGCCAGCAGTGACAGAACCACCTGGCGAGTTGATATATAAATGAATATCTTTGTCTGGATTTTCCGACTCCAGGAACAACAGTTGCGCAACGACCAGGTTGGCCATGTAGTCTTCAACAGGCCCTACCAAGAAGATTACGCGCTCTTTCAACAGGCGTGAATAAATGTCGTAAGCTCTTTCCCCTTTGGCGCTCTGCTCAACCACCATGGGTACTAAACCGCCGGCGTTTTGAATATCAAACTCACTCATTCAGGTGATTCCTTGCGTCCGGAAAGGGAAAAGCGCACCGATGCTAGGTGCGCCACGTTCCAGGGTGTTAGGCGTTGGCTTTATCGCCTTCTTCAGCACCCTCATCTTGCTCGGCTTGCTTTTGTGCAGCGGCAAGGGCTTGCTGATAAGACATTTCAACGTCTTTAATGTTCGTTTGCTCAAGCAACTTAGCAACTGCTTTCTCTTCGAGAATGGCAGATTTCACCTGGGTTTTCAGCTGTTCATTACCCATGTAGTAGCTAACTACTTCTGCAGGGTCCTGATACTGTTCAGCCAACTCAGTTACTTTTGCTTTAATGGCATCATCATCGGCGTCAATTTCGTTAGCCTTGATTACCTCAGCAAGTAACAAGCCGACTTGAACACGGCCTTTAGCTTGCTCTTCAAACAGCTCATTAGGCAACTGGCTGACATCAAAATCTTCACCTAGGCCAAACTGCTGCGCTGCCTGGCGCTTCATGCCATCTGTTTCTTGCTGTACCAAGGCGCTAGGCACAGGAATTTCATTGACCTTCTTCAGCGCATCCAGCACTTGCTGTTTGACACGGTTATCAACTGCTTGCGACGCTTCACGAGTCATGTTCTTTTTGATTTCAGCGCGGAATTTTTCCTGATCGCCGTCTTCAACGCCAAAACGCTCGATAAACTCGGCGTCAACTTCCGGCAGTTTCTGGCTGCTAACTTTATGAAGCGTCACTTTAAACGTCGCTTCTTTGCCGGCTAAATGCTCAGCCTGATAGTCAGCAGGGAACGTGACTTGAATGCTTTTTTCTTCACCCGCTTTGGCACCGATTAACTGGGCTTCAAAGCCTGGTATAAAACTGTTGGAGCCAATTACCAGTGAGTGGCCTTCCGCACTTCCACCTTCAAACGGCTCATCACCGATGAAACCCTGGAAGTCAATAGTGACCTGATCACCATCAGCGGCCGCGGCATCTACTTCTTCCCAGCCAGCGTTCTGCTTGCGCAGCGTATCAATCATCTCATCAACATCAGCATCGCTTACAGTCACGACGGGGCGCTCAATTTCAGTCCCTTCGATAGACGCGAGTTCTACCTCTGGGTAGATTTCCATGACCGCTACAAACTCAAGATCTTTACCCGACTCATTGACTGACGGCTCAATCTTTGGGAAGCCAGCAGGGTTTAAACCCTCATCTGTAATGGCGCGCACATAGCGCTCACGCATCACTTCGCCAACTACTTCATTGCGTGCATCCTGGCCGTAGCGCTGACGTACGACTGCCATCGGCACCCGGCCTTGGCGAAAACCATTCAAGCGAACGTTCTTCGCGGTGTCTTTCAAGCGAGCACTAACGGCCTCGTCAATTTCGGCAGCCGGCACTTGGATAGTGATACGGCGTTCGATCTGGGAGGTCGTCTCGACAGAAACTTGCATGAATTGTCCTCTAACGGCTGGGCGTTGTGTTGATTGCATGTAATAAGATTAAGGGGCAATTTTAAGAACCCTGGCGCAAGGTGGCAAGCGCCATGCTCGCAACATGGGGGCATGTAATTTTAAAAACAAGGGAATAAGCGAGTAATTAAGTACTTCAAGGGTTATTTAACATCATTATTAGCCCCAATTGCGCCATTACCACCATTCTACTGCGTTGTTCGTCATGCAGCGAGTTTTTCAACCCTTGCCTTCAAAAGCTAGCCTGTTTGATGCTCATTCACCCACCAAAGGCTCAGAGCGTGCAACAGTAATCCAAGCGTCGCCCCATGAGAAATAAATACCTGCCAACTGATCCATTCGGTAAACAAGGCATGCCATATACCCATCCCCATCATCCCGAGCAGCATCATCATGACAAGACGCTTTAGCAAACTTGGCAGTTTTTGACGCGCGGCCACCGACAGCATACGCCACTGCACGAAGGCAGCTGAAGCCACCAAGACCAAAGCAATAATAATGAGTGTCTGGCGAGTTTCATGTCCACCAGCCAAATAGCGAGGCAGTGCGGCCAGCATCACTAAGCATAAACCCAGCGCAACGCTGATGCGCTGAGGTGAATAAGGGGCACGCTGCATCTGTTAGTTCACCTCTAGCCGCTGGGTAACAATCCACTCTTCCACCCAAGGGATAGCCGCATCGTCGGCCATAAAGGTTTCCATAGCATCGATTTCTAAACGCTCACCCAAACGCATTGCACCATGATCTTCAAGCAGTGCGTCTAGCGCCCTACCCGCTCCACAAAAAGTATCACCGTATGAGCTATCCCCAAGCGCTATAAGGCCATAACGCAAAGAGACCAACGACGGGCTTTGATCACGCAAATGGCGTACGAACGGCACAAAATTACCGGGAAAATCACCGCTTCCTGTAGTCGACACACAAAATAGCGTCAGGTCAGCCTCACTTTCCGTCATATCAGCCACGGCGGGCTGCTCATGAATGGCTACCGTATAACCAGCGCTTTCAAACAGCGGCTTGACCTGCTCTGCCACATCTAACGCACCACCGTACATCGTACCCACCAAAATATTCAGCTTTGGCATCGTCACTCCCCTGTCAAAGTGTCACAGTGCCAACCGTTAAGTCGACAAATACCCGATGAATTTGCTCAAATATTAACATGACTGGTTAGAATGGCACATGCCACCCCAGCGGTTGATGAAAACGAAAGGGGATGGAGGGACAATCAAGAGGAGTGACTATGCAGCAAACCTTCGAGGCCTGGATAACCCCGCTGATGATTGGCGGCTTAATCGTGTTTATGTGTTTTATTATCTGGGACCTAGCTAAGAAATCTAATGCTGGGAAGTTTGGCACCATCATGCTGTTTGTTGTATTAGGCGCAGGCATGCTGGGTTACGTCATTAAAGTCGTGATTACCTGGTTGATTGAAGGCGGCAACATTTAGCAGCTTGGGAACACTATTGCCAGCAAGGGTATTGGTTAATAGCAGTCATACTTGCAAAAAAAAGGAGCGCCTGAAAAGGCCCTCCTTCTATGTACTGATACTCTAGGTATAGATAACCCAGGTGCTTGCGCTTTGAAGCCTAACTGGCCCTATGTCGCTTGCCTCACCGTGTATTGGATGAGCCGTGGCGCAAAGTAGCTCTAAAGAAGCGCTACTCTCCACCTACGTAATGCTCTACTTGCTGTTTAAGCTTTTGCCCAGGACGAAATGTCACCACACGCCGGGCGGAAATAGGAATTTCCTCACCCGTTTTAGGGTTTCGTCCTGGACGCTCGCGCTTATCACGCAGATCAAAATTACCAAATCCTGATAACTTTACCTGTTCATTTTCACGTAAGCAGGCTCGAATCTCTTCAAAAAAAGCTTCGACCATGGCTTTCGCTTCTCGCTTGGACAGGGCTAGCTCAGCATGTAAATGTTCAGCCAGCTCTGCTTTGGTCAACGCACCCATAAGGCTCTCCTTGCAGCAAACTCATAGTAGCAAACGCATTGCCAAGAACGTGATAAGCAACGTGGCGTGGCCCAAGTACTCTCTTAGCTACTTATTAGCCGCGCAGCTCAGCATCCAGCTTGACACGCACCTGTGTCACGATTGAATCGACCAACTGATTGATTTCTTCATCGTTTAGCGTGCGCGATGGATGCTGCCAGGTCAAGCCCAAAGCGATACTCTTGCATCCTTCTGCGACGCCTTTACCTGCATATACATCAAAAAGTTTAATATCTTGCAGATATTCTCCCGCTTGCTGTTTGGCGCAATCTAATAACGCCTGCACGGGGGTGGCATCATTGAGTATAAATGCCAGATCACGACGCACTTCAGGAAAACGCGAAAGTGGCGCGAAAGCGGGTATTAGGCCTTGAGTAAGAGCGTCCAGACGCACCTCAAACAATACCGCATCCATCTTTAGGCCAAGCGTTGCGCGCACCTGAGGATGCATCGTACCTATCCAACCTGCTGGCTCTCCGTTATGTAACAGTTGAGCACTCTGACCAGGATGTAGCGCTGGGTGCTCGGCAGGCTCAAAACGCCATGCATCAACATCTCCTCCCATCGCGAGAATGCTTTCAAGATCGCCTTTCAAATCGTAAAAGTCGACGCGCTCTTTAGCCCCAGTCCAGCCTTCGGTTTCTCGCCCCCCGCATACAAGAGCCCCCAGCATTGGTACTTGCGATAAAGCGTCCAGCTCACCGTTAAATACTAGTCCGGTTTCAAATAACCGCACGCGGGTCTGCTGACGGTTAAGGTTGTACTCCATGGCGCGCACCAAGCCTGGGAACAAACTTGCCCGCATCACCGACAAATCAGCTGAGATAGGGTTAGCGAGCACGGGTGTCACTGCGTCTGGCAAAATCGCCGCCTGGAGCTCGGGGGCAACAAAGCTGTAGGTAATCGCCTCTTGGAAACCACGCGCAACCATCTGACGCCGCAGACGAGCCTGGGTAAGCTTCGCCTCATCCGCCGAACGCAGCGCCAGTCGCGCCGCAGGACGACGCACCGGCAAATTATTATAGCCGTGGACGCGTGCCACTTCTTCGATCAGGTCTTCTTCAATCGATAGATCAAAACGCCAGCTGGGCGCAATGACTTTCCAGCCATCCTCTTGCACGCTGACATCAAGCCCTAAGCGCTGCAAAATATCGGTGACATCAGCTGCTTCAAGCGATTTGGATAACGCTTTTTCCAAGCGAGCACTGCGCAACACTATGGCACGCTTTTCAGGCATATCGACGCCACTAAGCGCTTCAACAACCGGTCCGGCCTGACCACCGCAAATTTCAATCAACAGCTGCGTAGCTCGCTCAACGGCAGCCGGCGTTAACGCCGGGTCAACGCCACGCTCAAAACGATGGGACGCATCAGTGTGCAGTCCGTAAGAACGCGCCTGACCAGCAATCGCCAGGGGAGTAAAATAGGCAGATTCAAGGAAGATGGTCTGCGTATTTGCATTCACACCTGAATTTTCGCCACCCATAATCCCGGCCATCGCCAGCGGACCTTTATGATCAGCAATAACAAGCGTCTCTGGGCGCAAGGCAATATCGCTACCATCCAGCAATGTTAAACGCTCACCCGGCTTCGCCAGACGAATTACCATGCCACCATCTAGGTTGTCACGGTCAAAGGCGTGCAGTGGCTGACCTAGCTCCAGCATTACATAATTGGTGACATCTACCACAGGGTCAATTGAGCGAACACCGCTTCGACGCAGACGCTCTACCATCCACAGCGGCGTGTCAGCCTTAACATTGACCCCTTTAATGATTCGACCCATGTAGCGCGGACACTGCTGCGACGCATCAAGAGTGATGGCAAAGGTGTCATCGATCTCAGCGACGACTGCTTGTATGTCAGGCTCGGTCACTGGCAAACGGTTAAGCACCCCAACTTCTCGTGCTAACCCCTTAATGCTCAAGCAATCACCACGATTAGGCGTCAAATCGACTTCGATGGTCATGTCATTCAGGTTCATGAATTCTCGAAAATCGACGCCGATCGTCGTGGAGTTAGGCAGCACCATAATACCGGGCGATACCCCTTCTTCGAGACCGAGCTCAGACGCGGAACAAATCATACCGCGGGACTCGACACCGCGTAATTTGGCTTTTTTAATTTTAAAATCGCCGGGCAATACTCCACCCACCTGGGCAAAGGGTATTTTTTGTCCTACCTCAACGTTTGACGCACCACAGACGACCTTAACAGGGTCGCCACTACCATCATTAACGGTACATACATTGAGCTTGTCTGCGTCAGGATGCTTCTCTTTACTCAGCACCTCCGCCACCACGACACCACTAAACGCCGCCGCCACCGCTTCGACAGCATCGACTTCCAAACCGGCCATGGTGATCTGATCGGCAATCGCCTGCGTATCAAGCTGCGGTGATACCCACTCGCGCAGCCACTGTTCTGAAAATTTCATGGTTGATCCTGTATCTGGCGGCGGTCTTAAGCGAATTGGCGTAAAAAACGCAGATCGTTTTCAAAAAACAGACGCAAATCATTAACGCCATAGCGCAGCATCGCCAAGCGCTCCGCTCCCATCCCAAAAGCAAAACCGGTATAGCGCTCCGAATCAATACCGGAGTGACGGAATACTTCGGGGTGAACCATGCCGCAACCCATCACTTCCAGCCAGCCACTATGGGAACAAACGCGACAGCCCGCCCCACTACACATCACACACTGAATATCCACCTCGGCAGAAGGCTCAGTGAATGGGAAGTAAGAGGGACGGAAACGAACGGATAGATCATCGCGTTCAAAGAATGCCTGCAAGAAATCTTCAATCGTTCCTTTCAGGTCAGCAAAACTAATATCCTCATCAACCAACAACCCTTCCACTTGATGGAACATGGGGGTGTGGGTCAGGTCTGAATCGCTACGATATACACGCCCTGGGCAAACAATCCGAATCGGCGGTTCGCTACTTTTCATGGTGCGTACTTGTACTGGCGACGTGTGGGTACGTAGCAAGCGCGTAGCATCAAAATAGAAGGTATCAGCCATACCACGGGCAGGATGGTGCGCTGGAATATTGAGGGCTTCGAAATTGTGATAATCATCTTCAATTTCGGGCCCAATGGCCACATCATAACCAATGCGAGTGAACAGCCCTTCAATACGCTCAAGCGTACGCGTCACCGGGTGGAGGCCGCCCGTGGATTGCCCACGTCCAGGCAAAGTGACATCAATACTTTCAGCTGCCAAACGAGCATTCAGCGCAGCCCCTTCAAGCTGTTGCCGCTTAGCCTCAATTTCATCAGCCAGAGTCTGCTTGGCTTGGTTTATACGCTCACCCGCAGCAGGTCGCTCTTCTGCAGACAACTTACCCAAGCCTTTAAGCAAGGCAGTTACCTCACCTTTCTTACCTAAATAGCGTACTCGTAACTCATCTAGCGCGGCGACACTCTGCGCAGCCTGAATAGCGTCGCGAGCCTCAGATACCAGAGTAGGAAGGTGATCCATCCGTTTCACTCCGAATTAAGCGATATCCATCTCGAAAGATGGCGTGGCACGTTGAAGGTGACAAAAAAACAGGGGAAGAGCGGCTGCTCTTCCCCTGGATGGGTCACTCTGAAATGACCTCAGGTACGTTACACGGACATAAGCCCTGTGCAAACTACCTTATTGGGCAGCCTTGGCTTTTTCCACGATGGCGGCAAATGCTGCCTTCTCGTGTACTGCCAAATCGGCCAATACTTTACGGTCGATTTCAATACCGGCTTTCTTAAGACCGCCTACAAAGCGGCTGTAAGACATACCATTGATGCGTGCACCGGCGTTAATACGCTGAATCCACAGCGCACGGAACTGACGCTTGCGATTGCGACGGTCACGGTAAGCATACTGACCTGCTTTAATAACAGCTTGCTTGGCAACGCGGAAAACACGCGAGCGGGCACCGTAGTAACCTTTGGCAAGTTTCAATACTTTTTTATGGCGACGACGCGCTACTACGCCACGTTTAACTCGAGTCATAACACACTCCTGACTTTAAGGCTGAGGCAAAAAAATTGTGCACTCAGAAAAACGAAAACCCGAATTATAGATTCGGCAGCATACGCTGGATGAGCGCTTTATCAGACGCGTGAATCTGCTTCATTCCACGCAATTGACGCTTACGCTTAGTCGATTTCTTGGTCAAGATGTGGCTACGGTGAGACTGCTTGTGCTTAAAGCCATTAGCCGTCTTTTTAAAGCGTTTCGCAGCGCCACTGTTGCTTTTGATTTTCGGCATGAGGGATACTCCGCTCGATATTTTTTAGAAAACCCAGGGCCGACCATCGCTTACACGCTGGCCCGTTAACTTCGCCGTTGGATCACTTCTTTTTCGGGGCAATAATCATGATCATCTGGCGACCTTCCATTTTCGGGAACGCCTCTACCAAACCGATCTCTTCCAGGTCTGCCGCAATCCTTTCCATCAGCTTACGACCGATGTCCTGGTGCGCCATTTCACGACCACGGAAGCGCAGTGTGACTTTGCCCTTGTCACCACCTTCTAAAAAGCGTGTCAGGTTTTTAAGCTTGACCTGATAATCGCCTTCGTCGGTGCCAGGACGGAATTTAACTTCCTTAACCTGGATTTGCTTCTGCTTCTTCTTTTGAGCCGCTTTCTGCTTCTTGGTCTCAAAAACGAACTTGCCATAATCCATAATCTTACAGACGATAGGATCGGCATTTGAAATTTGCACGAGGTCTAAGCTTTCGGATTCAGCACGCTCAAGTGCTTCGGTGGTGGGTACAACACCCAACTGCTCACCGTCGCTACCAATAAGGCGTACTTCTTCTTCAACAATTCGCTCGTTCATTGGTGGGCGTTTGTCTGCTGGACGCCCGCGCTGATTGCTTCGCTTGATCGCTCCGTCTCCTTAGGCTGTTGGCGATATCGCCAGGGCTGCTCTCTCAGCAGTATGACGTTCAGTGAATTCTTCGACCGTCATTATACCAAGATTTTCGCCGCTACGAGTACGCACGGCCACTGAGTCAGCTTCAACTTCCTTATCTCCCACCACAAGGAGGTAAGGAACTTTCTGTAACGTATGCTCACGGATTTTAAAGCCGATCTTCTCGTTCCTCAAGTCCGCTTTAACACGCAAACCACTTTTTTGCAGGCGTTTCTCCAATTCCAGCGCATATACACGCTGTGAATCAGTGATTGTCATGATTACCGCCTGCTGCGGCGCCAGCCATAATGGCATAGCCCCGGCATAGTGCTCAATTAGAATCCCCAAGAAACGCTCGAAGGAGCCTAAAATAGCGCGGTGAAGCATTACTGGGGTCTTGCGTACGCCATCTTCATCAACATACTGAGCCCCTAAACGGCCTGGCAAATTAAAATCGAGCTGTAGAGTACCACACTGCCAGACGCGATTCAGGCAATCACGCAGAGCAAATTCAATTTTAGGCCCATAAAATGCCCCCTCCCCCGGCTGCAAGTCCCAAGCTAGGCCTGTTGCATTCAACGCAGCCTCTAAACCCTGTTCTGCTTGATCCCACATTTCAGCTTCGCCGAGGAAATCCTCAGGGCGTGTCGACAACTTTAACTCTACATCTTCAAACCCAAGTGCTTTATAGACTTGCAAAGTGAGCGCGATAAAGTCTTCCGCTTCAGCCTGAATCTGACCTTCAGTGCAAAAAATATGCGCATCATCTTGAGTAAAACCACGCACGCGCATTAGGCCATGCAGCGAGCCGGAAGGCTCATTACGATGACAGCTGCCAAACTCAGCCAGTCGCAACGGCAGATCACGATAACTTTTTAAGCCTTGATTAAACACCTGCACGTGGCAGGGGCAATTCATTGGTTTAACAGCGTACTCGCGCTTCTCCGACTCGGTGGTGAACATTAACTCACTGTAATGCCCCCAGTGCCCAGATTTTTTCCATAACGACAGATCGACTACCTGAGGCGTTTTGATCTCTTGGTAACCGTGCTCGCGCTGGATATTGCGCATGTAATCTTCTAAGGCTTGGTACATGGTCCAGCCGTTAGGATGCCAAAATACCATGCCTGGCGCTTCTTCTTGAATATGGAACAAGTCCATCTTACGCGCGAGCTTGCGATGATCACGCTTCTCGGCTTCTTCAAGCCGCTTTAGATAAGCCTTGAGCTGTTTTTTATCACCCCATGCCGTGCCGTAAATACGGGTTAACATGGTATTAGCTGCATCGCCACGCCAGTAAGCGCCAGCTAATTTAGTGAGTTTAAAAGCTTTCAAATGCCGCGTATTAGGCACGTGCGGCCCACGACACATGTCAGTGTATTCTTCGTGATGATAAAGTCGAATAGTCGCATCGTCGGGAATTTGACGAATAATTTCCTGCTTGTAAGGCTCATCACGGTGCAAAAAAGTCAGCATAGCCTGGTCGCGATTAACATATTCGCGCACCACATCGTACTCACGCTCAATCAATGAATGCATGCGAGCTTCAATGGCTTCAAGGTCTTCAGGTGAGACAGGCTGGCCAAATTCAATATCGTAATAGAAGCCATCATCAATAACCGGCCCGATGGCCATTTTGGCTTCCGGATACATCTGCTTTACCGCATGGCCCACTAAATGTGCACATGAGTGGCGAATAATCTCCAGCCCTTCCTCATCTCGCGCGGTAATAATAGCCACTTGCACATCTCGATCAATTAGATCGGCGGCATCGACTAGCACCCCATCAATCTTTCCAGCGATGCAGGCCTTAGCCAAACCAGGGCCAATGGATTCTGCCAGCTGCATAATGCTTAGCGGTGCTTCAAACGTTCTTTGACTGCCATCAGGCAGTGTCACAATAGGCATTCAGATTCCTTGAGCGCAGTGGTGATCCATACCAAGGATCACATTTCGCTATCAATGGTCTTAAGGGGCACTTGATAAATCAAAGCTAAAACAGCGGCAAGACTACCAGAGTTAATCGCACTATCAAATAAAAACGGGAGGCCGAAGCCTCCCGTTTCTTTATTTGGCTTATGCTCGCTAAATAATATCAACAGCTAGCCAAACCAAAATAGATAAGTGAACTTAGTTCCACTCATCCAATTCAACGCGACGGTTCTGAGCACGACCTTCGTCGGTGTCGTTAGAAGCGATAGGACGCTCTTCACCGAAACCAACTGCACGCATATTGCTAGAACTTACACCGCGGCTTGCCAGGTAGTTAGCAACAGACTGGGCGCGCTCTTGTGACAAGCGCTGGTTGTACTCTGCAGAACCTTGTGAGTCAGTGTGACCCTCAATGCTAACACGTACGTCAGGGTTGCTAACTAGACGCTCAGCAACACCGTTTAGTACTTGTTGGGCAGGACCTGTCAGCTGAGCGGAATCAAACTCGAAGTTCACATCACGCAGCACTAGGCTTTCTGGGCAACCCAGTGCGTTAACTTCAACGCCTGCTGGGGTGTTCGGACACTGATCACGGTAATCTGGCACACCGTCGTTGTCAGAATCTAGCGGGCAACCATTGGCGTCGACTTCAACGCCAGCAGGCGTACCTGGGCACTGGTCACGGTAATCTGGAACGCCATCACCATCAGAATCAAGCGGGCAGCCTTCAGCGTCAACAGCAACACCAGCAGGCACTTCACCGTAGCTTGGGCACTGAGCAGCAACCGGCTCAGGTGTACGATCAGCACACAGCAGACCACCGATAGCAGCACCAGCAACAGCACCAGTAGCAGCACCACTCTCTTCATCAGAACTGCCACTAGTCGCGTAGCCAATACTGCCGCCAATCAGACCGCCAGCTAAACCACAAATAGCTGGGTGCTGGTACCAGTTATTGCCAGTATTGCTGCTAGCACTCGCTTGGCCTGATGACTGCTGAGCAGAAGTAGCACAACCAGATAGGCCGACTACCAGTGCAGAACCGATTAGCAAGCCAGTTGTTGATTTCTTCATGTAAGACTCCTTCTTGATCCAATGCTGAAATGGTCATAAGTGACCAAATCTATCCAATGCTTCTTATTGCGAGAGCATCCATTTTTCGCCTGCTCAACATTATTGAACATTTCATGCTCAACGAGTGTCGAACGGTGTGCCTATCATTAACGCTAAAGCGCAAGAAGGCAACAATGCCAAGATATCAACTTCTTGCCAATACCGACATCATTCAGCATAGCAAAATTGGCACAATGGGCACCAAAAAAAATTGCTATGCTTTTCTGGTGGTTTGCCACCAAAAAATTGTTAATGCAACACATTTGGCCCTTGGGAACGCCATTCTAATACAGCCTTAGCAGCCTCTAATACTTCTTTTCGCATCTCATCCTCTACAGCTAAGCGTTCTTTATCTTCTTGCATACGCTCACGAGGTGAAAGCTGCTGGCGGGCAGAGTGTGTTTTTAGGTGGCGTGTACGACGATAGTGCTCAGCAAATGCCTGAAATTGAGCCCTTTCAGTTAAGCTAGGGTCAATTATTTCCAACAGCACCTTGCAACGCCAAGCGCCTTCCGTAATATCCACCTGCTCTTGTACTAGTGCGCTTGCTACATAGTCTAGGTTATCTAGGCTATTTTGCTTGGCTCGTTTATCTTCGTCACGTCTAAACGCTTCCCGGCGGCTGACTTCTTTACGCAATGACCATGCGTAAACGCACAAACCGACGACTACAGCAATCGCTGCTACTAATAGAAATATCGCTCCAGTTGAGCTCATGAAACTCCTCGCTAAGCGCACAAATTACTTGACGAAAATTGTACACCCTTATACCACCTTTCGGCTAATTACATCCATCGCTGAATGCCTCTCGACAAATCTCATGGCATTATCATGCAATATTGGACATTGCTCCGCCACTTGGAGCAGTTCCCATTAGCACAATGATGTAAGGGGGCGTTTAGTGTTAGCTCAACCGATGTCGAAATGTTTTTGGGAAGCCGCGCTTGCTTGAGCACCCCAGCCATTAATTAAATCATCGGAGAAATAATGGCTGGATTATCGCTATTTTTGGATTGTGAGCGCTGGCTTACCAAGCCAGCGCTGCGGCGTAATGGTCTAACAATAGCGCTCCAAACACCCCTAATAGATAGCGAATTGAGAACCAAAAAGCCTTGATCGGTGCTTGGGCATCTTGTCCACGCCATACTTTCCAGTTCCAAAACATAAACCGAGCATTAAGGCATAGCACAACAAATAAATAGAGCGGACCGCTCATTCCAATCATCACAGGCATCAAGGTAGTTAACACGGTTAACCAGCCGTACAACCAAATTTGCAAGCGCGTAAATGGAATGCCGTGGGTCACCGGCAACATTGGAATTCCGGCACGCGCATAATCTTCATACTTATGGATGGCTAGTGCCCAGAAGTGCGGCGGCGTCCAAGCAAAAATGATCAGCATCAACAGCAGCGGCTCTGGCGTGATTTGCCCTGTCACCGCGACCCACCCCAGCAGAGGGGGCGCTGCGCCAGCAACTCCGCCAATCACAATATTTTGCGGCGTCGCACGTTTAAGAAAAGCGGTATAAATTAAGGCATAACCAATCAAGGATGCGGCGGTTAGCAAAGCCACCAAAAGATTAACTTGCCAAGCTAATAAGAAAATACCGGCAAATGACAACAGACTTGCCCAAATGATGGCTATTTTCACCGGTAGTCGTTTGCTGGCAATGGGGCGATGAGATGTACGACTCATCAACACATCTAATCGGCGATCAATGATGTGATTAAATGCCGCAGCACCACACGATGCCAAGCCAATACCTAGCAAGCCATAAACCACATTGCCAAAGGGTGGCAGCCCTGATGTTGATAATGCCATTCCAACCGCTGTACACACCAGCATGACTGCAACGACATTGATTTTGCAAAGACCAAGTAACTCTTTCCACCCCCACATTACTGCAGGGAATGCTGTAGGTAGTGTCATTGTGGTATTTCGCATCGTGGTCCTACCTCTTGCTTTATTTGTTTTTGTAATTTTCTAAATGTTCTAATTATTAATATAAACTCATAACGCATGTATAGTGGTAATACGTGTGTTAAACATGCCTATTCAGGTGGCACTTAAGTCACCACAGGCTTAACCATACTTACCGAAACAGGCACTGGCTCACCGTATCGCCAATGCCACCACGCCCATACTAAACCTACCGATAAGCCAATTGCTCCGGCAGTGTGTAGCAGCGCCAGCCACAACGGCAGCCAAAGAATCACATTTGCAACTCCTATTGCGGCTTGCAGCCCATAGAGTGCAAGCACCATCAAAAGATACTTATTGACTTCTTGTCGGCTACGATAACGCAACCACAGCATAAATAGCGCGATACCCAATATAAGCGCCCCTAAGCGGTGTGCCACTTGTATCGCTGTACGTGCATCGGCATGCAATTGGCCATGCAAATAATTGGGGCCCACCGTTTGAGTGAGATGAAAACCTTCCGAGAAATCCATCTCTGGCCACCACTGGGTGTTACAGGTGGGAAATCCTTGGCAGGCGATACCTGCATAGTTACTGGATACCCAGCCACCCAGCGCCAACTGAATTACCAGCACAAAACCCGCCAACGCCCACCAACCATTTGCTCGTCGTGCTTGAGTAGTACGCCCGTGCGAAGCATGACGTAGTCGCAGGTGAAGCCATAAAAAAAGCAATAGCACGCTTAGGCCGCCCAGCAAGTGAAGGGTAACCACTTGTGGCCATAATTTAAGTGTCACGGTGAAAGCGCCAAATGCGCCCTGAAGCAAAATAACGACTAGTAGGGCTAAACTTAATCGCCAAGGGTATTGAGTATGCTTACGCAACGGCCATCCCAGTGCAACTACGCTCAGCACTACCAAGCCTAATAGACTGGCGATATAGCGATGTACCATTTCAACCCAGGCTTTAAAAGGCTCCAAAGGAACATCGGGATGGCGTAAGGAGGCGTGTTCACTGTCAGGTACTAGCAAGCGCCCGTAACACCCTGGCCAATCTGGGCAGCCTAGTCCCGCGTCCACTAACCGCGTCCATGCACCTACCATCATCACCACAGCGGTAAAAAGAGTACCAATCAACGTTAAACGAACGAGCCAAAGTAAGCGGCGTTCAAATGAGTGCTGCATGATGCTTCCTTACGGCCAATCAATGCCGGCAAGACCTAGAGAGGATTTACTTTAAATAAATGCCTAATATCATCGAGTATATCTCGTGAAGCTACATTAGCATCAAACGCCAATGCAGGCCTGCCAAATGGGTCAAGTAACCAGACACTATTATCCTCTTGCCAATCGGGCACTTCGGTCCATTGTCCAGACACTTCACCAGGTAACTCTTCAAAGTCACCGCCAATTCGCAGTCGGGTTAACCGCGGAGCTTCTCGGCCTAACGCACGATGAAGGCGCCAAAGCTCATCCATACGTTCATCGCACTGCAGGGAGCAGTCGAATGCAAGGGTCCAGGCATCATCACTGTTGTTAGCATCAACCGTTAGGGGCCACTCATTAAGAGGGGGTAGCTGCAGCCTTACCTCTCCATGGGCAGTATGACGATCAGGAATACCCACGCCCCACTTGACCATGCCCCAAGCAGCCACCATCGGTGCAGAAAAAACTGCAAAAATCAGTATCAATTTGAGACGTTGTCGCTGTCTATGTTGACGACTGTGCATGCTCCAACCCCTTTCCTTATTATTGGGCATCGCGACGTAATCGATAGCCGCCAATTAACATTACCAACAATGCCGCCAGTGCCAGCCCCCACCATTGAAATGCATAACCTACATGGCGACTGGGTGGCATAACATTAGCTTCCCACCACGGTATTAAGATACCGTCACCCTCACTGGCGTGTACCCAGCCAGCATAACTGAACGCCCCTAACTCAGGCTCCCAAGGTGAAAGGCTCAATTGCTGAAGCCTAAGCCCCTCACGATTATCCCCATAGAGTGGACCGCCCGTTTGCGTAGCCTGCCACTCTCCTTTAATTTCTACCCTGCCTTCTGGTGTGGTTGCATAAGGTGAAGCTCGACTGGGACCCGTTTCCAGAAAGCCCCGCTGAATCAACCATAATTGCCCATGGTTATCGCGCAGCGGCGTTAAAACAGCCACCCCAATGCGGCCCGCCACAATGCGGTTATCCAAGTAAAGAGTGTGATCAGCTAGATACTCCCCTCGCAAGGTTACCGTTGCCCCCTGCTCTGGTGGCATCACTGGCTCAACCAGCGCATCAGCCGATTCACGTATTGCTATCGCTGCACGCTTGTCAACGGCCCTCTCCCACTGCCATAGTCCTAGGTAGACGCCTAAAGCTACCAACATGATCCAAAACAAACACCAACTATAAAAGCGTCCTTGCCCACGAGAGGTTTTTATCATGTTATTACAACTACTCATTGCTGCGGTTTTTTTAGCGATGGTCATCAGTTTAGCGGTTGGAGCAGGATTCCTGCTGCGCGACAAAACCTCTTCCCGCCGACTGCTAACCTCGCTGAAATGGCGCATTGGCCTGGCCTGCTTACTGATGGCATTGATCATCTTCGGCTTTTGGTCAGGCGAGCTGGGTTAATTCAGTTAAAGCACATACACAAAAATAAATAGGCCGACCCATACCACATCGACAAAGTGCCAATACCAGCAAGAGGCCTCAAAACCAAAATGGTTTTCATGGGCAAAATGCCCTTTATGAATACGCATTAATATGATTGCCAGAATGAGCGTACCGATGATCACATGGACACCATGAAACCCGGTCAGGATGAAGAAGGTGGCGCCAAAAATACCTGCTTCTAAAGTAATGCCATAGTGCGCATAGGCTTCGTAGTACTCAACACCCTGAATAAATATAAAGCAAATACCCAACAGCACCGTACCTGTTAACCAATTGCGACACGTTTTGCGATGACCCTCTTTTAATGCCTCATGGGCAATCGTCAACGTTATGCTCGAGGTGATTAAAATTAGCGTATTGACGAGCGGTAGCTGCCAAGGACTAAACACTTGCTGTGGCCCCACAATGGAAGCATCGGGTGGGCTTAAAAGAGGCCACTGCGCGACGAAATCGGGCCATAACAGAGCTGAGACACCTTTTGCCCCCTCACCGCCCAACCAAGGCACGGCAAATACACGGACGTAAAAGAGTGCACCAAAAAACGCAGCAAAAAACATGACTTCCGAAAAAATGAACCACCCCATCCCCCAACGAAAAGAGCGATCCATTTGTGCGTCGTAAAGACCGCCTTGAGATTCAATAACCACATCACGAAACCAGAGCCCCATCACGGCCACAACGCCAACTACCCCTATAAACACTAAGGGTAGCCCGGTGTCATAAACCAGCTTGATGCCGAGGCCAATCATCATGGCGCCCAGTGCCAAAGAGCCTAAAATGGGCCACCGGCTTGTTGCTGGAACGTAATAGCTACCACTGCTCATATTGTTTCCCTCGCGGCTTTTTTGTTATTACGGGTGCCATTAAGCGAAGTATGGCGAAGTGTTTCTTGCACTGGATAAAGGGTATATACCAGCGTAATGGTATTAATTTCTTCAGGAAGGTCGCGTGCTAGTTGAAACACCAACGGAATAGTTAGGCGTTCATCGCCTTGCAACTGCTGTTCTTCAAAGCAGAAGCAGCTCACCTTTCGAAGATGGCGCGTAGCATTTGAAGGAGACACACTAGGCACAGCACGACCCCAAGTTTCATAGGGGCTATTGTTGGAGAAGGTAAAGTCCACTTCTGCAGTTTGCCCTGGATGCACACTCATTTGGCGCATCTCAACGCTCATTTGCCACGGCAAGCCCGCGCTACCGCGGGTAATAAACTGCACATTCACGTAGCGCGAGGTATCCACTTCCTCATGAACAATGCTTTGCGCCGTCGCATCTACTTTGCCGTTGATCCCGGTAATACGACAAAACACATCGTATAAAGGCACTAACGCAAAAGCGAATGCGAACATCCCGAGTAGCGCAGCCAATGATCTTATGACTGTGCGCCTAACACCTGCCGCTTGAGCCTGCTGCCGATTTTGCATAATGTCCTCCACCCCTAGTGGGTTTGTTCATTCTGCCGCTCTTCAATGTGATGAACGGTGAAATACGGGTGGTGTTTCAAAAGTATGCAAAGGGGCAGGACTAGGTACGGTCCACTCTAAATCTTCGGCACCTTCCCATGCTTTGGCTGGCGCTTTTTTACCGCCACGCACGCACAATACAATCACCAGTACAAAAATTAATTGAGACGTACCAAAGAAGAAGGCCCCAATGCTAGAGAGCATATTGAAGTCGGCAAACTGAAGCGCATAGTCAGGTATACGTCGAGGCATACCTGCCAAGCCAGCAAAATGCATAGGGAAGAATGTTAAATTAACGCCAATGATTGAAAACCAGAAATGCCATTGAGCCAGTCGTTCATTGGGGTAATGTCCGGTCCATTTCGGCAACCAGTAATAAACTCCGGCCATAATGGCAAAGATGGCACCCGGTACTAACACGTAATGAAAGTGAGCCACTACGAAGTAGGTGTCGTGGTACTGAAAGTCCGCTGGGGCGATCGCCAGCATTAGCCCGGAAAACCCACCGATGGTAAATAGCACCACAAAGGCAAGGGCAAACAGCATCGGAGACTCAAAGCTGATAGAACCACGGAAAAGCGTCGTCACCCAGTTGAATACTTTCACACCCGTGGGCACTGCAATTAGCATCGTGGTGTACATAAAAAACAGCTCGGCCACTAGTGGCAAGCCGACGACAAACATATGGTGAGCCCAGACTAAAAACGATAGCAGCGCGATGGCAGCGGTGGCATACACCATAGAGGCATAGCCAAACAAAGGTTTACGCGCAAAGGTAGGAATAATTGCCGACACAATACCAAAGGCGGGCAAAATCATAATGTAGACTTCAGGGTGCCCAAAGAACCAGAAAAGATGTTGAAACAGCACTGGATCACCACCGCCCGCTGCATCAAAGAAACTAGTCCCAAAATTGATGTCCATTAACATCATGGTGATCACACCTGCTAATACCGGCATAACGGCAATTAACAAGAATGCGGTGATTAACCAAGTCCATACAAACAGTGGCATATCCATCAACCGCATGCCGGGAGCACGCATGTTCAAGATAGTGGCAATGATATTGATGGCCCCAAGAATGGAACTGATACCCGCAATATGCAGCGCTAGAATAAAGAAAGTAGTGGAAGGAGGTGCATACGTTGTCGACAAAGGCGCGTAGAAAGTCCAACCAAAATTGGGCCCTCCGCCGGGCATAAGTAGCGTAGAAAGCAGTAGCGTAAATGCCACCGGCAGCAGCCAAAAACTAAAATTATTCAACCGTGGCAGTGCCATGTCTGGTGCACCGATTTGCAGTGGAATCATCCAGTTAGCTAAACCGGTAAAAGCCGGCATTACTGCTGCAAACACCATAATCAAGCCATGCATAGTGGTCATCTGATTAAAGAACTCAGGATTAACCAGCTGCAGTCCTGGCTGAAATAGCTCTGCGCGTACTACCAGCGCAAATATGCCGCCAATAAAAAACATCGTTAATGAAAAAATCAGATACAGCGAACCAATCTCTTTGTGATTGGTAGTAAGCAACCAGCGCAAAATCCCCTTGGGTTGCGCGGGGTGGGCATGATGAGCTTGGCCATCTGCCACAGCGGTCGAACTATGCTGTAAATTATGCTGAGGAGGAAGTTTGGGCGCCATGCGACTCTCCGAAGATATTATTGTTGTCACCAATTAATTGGCAGATCACTGGGCTATTTGCTCTACCACCACCGATGGCTGTACAAGATCGCCCGTATCATTTCCCCAAGCATTACGTGTATAGGTTACGACAGCAGCAACCTCAACTGGATTAAGCGTGCTACGAAAAGCGGGCATTGCGGTTCCTGATACCCCATTAAGCACTTTATCAAGGTGCCAATCGAGATCATCAATCAACTCTTGATTACCGGCTAACGCAGGAAAAGCTGGAGGAACGCCTTGCCCTTCTCCTTGATGGCAGGAAGAGCAAATCGCCTGATACACCGTTTCGCCACGCTCCATTAGTTCAGCCAACTCCCACTCACGATCAGCGCCCATGGCTTCTTCTTCGGCCGCCTCTTTGCGCTCCGCGAGCCAGCTATCAAACTCCTCCTCTTCCAGCGCATGAACCACTATTGGCATGAATCCGTGATCCATACCGCATAGCTCAGCACACTGACCACGATAAATACCTGGTTCGTTTATCTTCACCCAGTTTTCATTGATAAACCCAGGGATAGTGTCCTGCTTAACCGCAAAATCTGGCACCCACCAAGAGTGAATAACATCATCAGATGTCATTAAAAACCTTACTTTGCGATTAATTGGTAAAACTAAAGGTTGGTCGACTTCTAACAGATAGTGCTCGCCCCGCTCTTCCTCCCCACGAATCTGAGCTCGCGGGGTACTCATACTTGAGTTAAAAGCGACATCTTCGCCCAAGTACTCATAGCGCCAGCGCCACTGCTGCCCAGTGATCATCACATCTAGTTCGGCGTCTGAGGCGTCATACATATTTTTCAACGTTGCTGTCGCGGGCACGGCCATACCTACCAATATCAAAATAGGGATAGCGGTCCATAAAACCTCTACACTGGTGTGTTCGTGAAAATTAGCAGCTTTCGCGCCTTTGGAATGGCGATACCGAAACAACGAGTAGAACATCACGCCAAAAACCAATAGGCCTATGACAACACATATCCAAAAAATGGTCATGTGCAGGCCATAGATATCAGCGCTAACATCCGTCACGCCCACGGGCATATTCCAACCGTTCGCCTGGGCCTGCGAGATGCTTGCAGTAAGGGAAATGGCTAACAGCCACCGCCACGCTGATCGCATAAAAACCTCCAGTGTTATTGTTGTTATCCCTGCCTTTAGATTAGGTCAGGATTAAGTGGGATATTAGCAGTATAGAAAATATGCGCTATCCGTCATCTCTTTCAACACTTATCTCTGTCAACGCTTTTCAGCGGGCCGCATAATTTGCCAGCACCATGAGTATCAACACGAACATCAAGGTAACGATTATCCCCGTTACAATGAAGGCTGCGGGCCTACCGCTAGTGAAATCCTCTTCCCGGCGTTGATTCTTTTGCACCCCTATCAGAGCAGCCAAAACTGATCTTACTATTGACCACATAAAGCCTCCCATTGGAACCAGTACTTTAGTCCTCCACCATACCGTCAAAATCCTCAAGCTTGACTATAATTATGTTACTAAACAGCAAGTGGTCTCCGTTTCTCTGCCCTATGAATACCTTCAGGAGAGTGACATGGCTAACAACAAGAAAATAGCTTCCAATCCTGTGATCGATGTCAGTCAGCCGATCCTCTTGTGGTGGAATGAGCATTGGCTAAAAAGCTCACTACCCCTGGCTAAAATACACTTAGTTTGGCTAGAGAATGTGGCACAAACCATGGAAATGGAAGCGCTATTCTTTCAAGCAATGGCAGAAAGTAGCGAAAAGCTAAATCAATGTTTGGCAAAAAATGGTGGATTACCTCGTAACGACGATCTCAATCAATGTTATCAAGAGATGGTTCAGACACTGACCGATGCCCACCTTCAGCGTATTGAAAATGTGGCCCAGCTCTCACATGAATTCCGTCGATGCCTGTGGGAGGGAATCTAACGATTTACAAGCGGGTAAACGACACTCTATAGTCCCATCATACTGATAGCCCTACTCACATGGAGTGAATATGTTAATGCACCGTTGTACGAAACGCATGATCCCTCTTTTAGCACTCGCTCCACTACTCTTTTTAGTAGGTTGCACTACTTACACTTGGCCTGACGGCTCTCAAGAAACTGTGCTAGGCATAGTGCCAGAGGATGAAAACAAACGGTATGAAGAGCAACAAGTTGAAGGAGTGCGCTATCGCATTCCTGGTGAGATACCTGAATAGTCTAAGTAATAATCGATTGCACCTTTTTATTGCCAATTCCTTTTAATTAACCAACTATTCCTTGCTCTCGATCACTGCATTGCAGCATAAACCCTCTATGCTGAAGTCACTATATGACCGCAGCGGGGAATCAGATGGTGACTTCTACTCATATCGAGGCGCTCAACTCTCCTTGGCATAGTTGCAGTGCTGATGAAGCATTGGCACTTCAAAGCGCTTGCGCTGATGGCTTATCCGTCAAGGAGGTTGACGCACGTATAGAGGAAAGCGGCCCCAATAGAATTCAACAAGAGCAAGGCCGTCCCTGGTATAAGCGTCTTTTAGATCAATTCAACAATATTCTAATATTGATCTTGGTGGTGGCCGCGGCAGCTAGCCTCTTTTTGGGCCATCGACTTGATGCGGTTGCAATTCTCGGTGTCGTCATGATCATTGCACTGATTGGCTTTATACAGGAGGGTAAAGCTGAACAAGCACTGCAAAGCATACGCAATATGCTCTCTCCTCAAGCCAATGTGGTTCGCGATGGCCAGCGAAGCACGATACCGGCGGAAGCGTTGGTTCCAGGCGATATCGTACTGCTTGAAAGCGGGGATCGAGTTCCCGCTGACTTGCGTTTAATTGAAGCCAAACGTTGTCGCACTGATGAAGCAGCGCTGACTGGCGAATCCATTCCAGTCGAGAAACAAACCTCCCCTGTCTTACAAGAAGCCGACCTTGCTGAGCGCAGTTCAATGGCTTATGCCGGCACAATTGTCGTGCAGGGCACCGCTAAAGGCTTAGTGGTAGCAACAGGTAGCAATACTGAAATTGGCAAAATTTCTGAGCTATTACGAGGTGTTGAACAGCTTAAAACACCGCTTTTGCGCCAGCTGGATAGCGCAGGACGGATGTTAGCCCTGTTTATTTTAATCGCTGCTGGGCTTACTGCCTTACTGGGCACCATTATCCACGGTCAGCCCATCGACGAAATGTTTATGGCAGCGGTGGGCTTGGCGGTGGCCGCCATTCCTGAAGGTCTTCCCGCCATTGTAACGATTGGTCTTGCTCTTGGCGTACAGAGTATGGCGAAACGAAGCGCCATTATTCGCCGCCTACCTGCAGTTGAAACCCTCGGTTCTATTTCGACCATTTTTTCAGATAAAACCGGCACACTCACCTGTAACGAAATGACAGCGCAGGCTATTTGGCTTGCCAATATCCGTTACGAGATTGATGGTATCGGCTTTGCTCCTGAAGGTGACTTTTATGGTAATCCCCCCATTTTTAGAGGGTTTCAAAAGTAGACTTCAGACCACAGCGGCCAGTTTCTGTTGAGGGGTAATCC
>LAZR01000177.1_pt1 | contig 73567 bp, 66 predicted proteins | sample 329461 | NCBI WGS metagenome assembly LAZR01 (sample SAMN03002196, study PRJNA259156) | marine sediment metagenome | biome: sea floor; feature: Hydrothermal impacted sediments; material: marine sediment; isolation source: Loki non-amplified sample from Loki's castle hydrothermal vent sediment ... | reverse complement strand
CTCCGCGGCTGCAACTGTTACTGAACCATGTAGGGTCAAGGAGCAACGCCTTTCACCAAACGAATCTTAGGCAGAGTGTGGGCACTAGGGTTTGAAAAACGCTATCGCGGGCGACCTATTGACCGTAGCCGTTATGCTGCCCATTGTCGCGGCGAGAACACCAGCACTTCCATTATTCGCCGCCTTGCCAACTCTATTTTCTGAGCCTTGATTCATAATAGACATGGTGGCTGTGCCCAAAATCGTCCCCCTTAGTTCTCCAGTTGTTCCATCTGTGGTTTGCGCGTAATAATAAGCCCCAGGCTCCAACGTCGCCGAAGCCACTAGCGAGGTTTCTTGTATTCCAGTGGCGTCCATGCCTATCTGAGCCGTTCTGACTACTAGGTTTCCATTGACATCGTAAATTCCTAGTCCATAGAACTTGCCAACTTCTGCGGTTCGTATTTCACTGGAGACTTTTGAGATAGTGGCCCTAAAAGGGAGTACGAATTGATAAACATATGTTTGTTCTGCACCACCGGAAATTAAAGTGTTCGTGCCAGCGTTTATGACATCTACGGTGAAGCCGAAGAATCCTCCTTCCCCCGCCGTCGCCACCGTCGCCACCGTCCGGCCCACCCTTAGGGATAAACTTTTCACGGCGAAAACTCATGCAACCATTACCACCATCACCGGCCTTGACCGTGATGGACACTTCATCAACGAATTTCATCTATCTCCCCTTCCCTATCGGGACGGGCTAATGGAAAGAGTACGCTACAAACAAAAAAGCCCCGTCGCAAGACGGGGCTTTTCAGTAGTAAAGAGCTATCAGGCGGTTACGACATTAACGTAACGACGACCGAACTTGCCTTTAACTTCGAATTTCACCACGCCTTCAGCTTTGGCGAACAAGGTGTGATCCTTGCCCATGCCAACGTTCTTGCCAGGGTGGAACTCAGTGCCACGCTGACGAACGATGATGTTACCCGGAATGATGGCCTGGCCACCGTACATTTTTACACCAAGGCGTTTCGATTCGGAATCGCGACCGTTGCGCGTGGAACCGCCTGCTTTTTTGTGTGCCATGAGTCTATATCTCCTGAATCAGCTTAGGCAGAGATGCCAGTAATCTTGATTTCGGTGTACCACTGACGGTGGCCCTGACGCTTCATGTGGTGCTTACGACGACGGAACTTGATGATGCGGATCTTATCGCCACGACCGTGAGCGCGGATCTCGGCAGTCACCTTAGCGCCCTCAACAACAGGAGCACCAATCTTGACGTCATCGCCATCTGCAACCAACAGAACTCGATCAAACTCGATGCTGGCACCAGTTTCAACTTCCAGCTTCTCTACTTTCAGGTACTCACCTTCAACGACTTTGTACTGCTTGCCGCCGGTAACAATAACTGCGTACATGTTGCTTTCTCCGTAATCCTGCTCACCCAGCGCTTGATTAGAATCGTTAGTGGCTGGCATGGCTGCAAGTGGCTCCGCCTATCGGACCCGACCTTGCCATTGTTAAAACAGGGATGCTGTATCTCAGGGGCGAGGATTGTACGCAAGCCAACCGCTTTGCGCAAGCCTCGGTCAAGCCTGATAGACTGCGCTTTTCTTGACACTAATAGGCCTGCCACCTAGCATGCCGCGGAACCTTTTCAGGAAGTCTGCAACCGATGACCACCCTGCCATTCTATGCACCGGTATCCGATGATTTTGATGCGGTGAACGAGCTCATCCTTGAGCAGCTGCATTCCCGCGTTCCGCTGGTAGAGAAGATCGGCCACTATATTATCAGTGCCGGCGGAAAACGCCTGCGGCCGCTGGTCGTTTTGCTCAGTGCGCGCGCATGCGGGATGAGTGATCCCCGCCAGCACAGCCTGGCGGCCATCATCGAGTTTTTACATACGGCCACCTTGCTACATGACGACGTAGTGGACACATCTGACCTGCGCCGCGGCCGCTCTACCGCCAATGCCCTGTGGGGCAACGCACCCAGCGTACTGGTCGGCGACTTTCTATATTCGCGCGCCTTTGAAATGATGGTTGCGCTAGGCGACATGCAGATCATGCGCATCCTGGCCAATGCCACCAACGTGATAGCTGAAGGCGAAGTCCTGCAACTATCTAAGGTACGCGACGCCAACACCGATGAAGCTACCTACATGGAAGTCATCCGCAGCAAGACTGCCATGCTGTTTGAAGCGGCTTGCCATACCGCAGGCGTATTAGCCAACGCCAACACAGAGCAAACCGAGGCACTACGCCAATACGGTAACGCCCTGGGTATTGCCTTTCAGCTTATGGACGATCTGCTCGACTACAGCGGCGATGCGGCCGAGATGGGCAAGAACGTAGGGGATGATTTAGCAGAGGGCAAGCCCACGCTACCGCTGATTTACACCATGCGACATGGCACCCCCGAGCAAGCGCAGCTGGTACGTAACGCCATTCAGAAAGGCGGCAGCGATCAGATTGAGCCCATTCGCGAGGCCGTAGCGGCATCTGGCGCGCTTGATTACACCGCGCGCTTGGCACGCGAGCAGGCGGACGAAGCCGTACGCTTACTGCAAGCATTGCCGGCATCCGAGTATCGCGACTCGATGGAACAGCTTGCCCGCTTTGCGGTGGATCGCAGCTTCTGAACGTAGCGTTCAGCTCAAACCCGCGGGTCCGAAATGGAAATGCGGAACGTTATCTAGACCAGCGATACAGCTTTTTGGAAGGTAGGACCCCACCTCGGCCAGCGACATCAAAAGAGCGCAGCGGAGAGTATGTGCCAGGGATACACACCTTTGTCGTCGGTTAGCGCGCTGGTCGAGATGGAACTCGACCTTCCACTAACCCCATGCAGAGACCTAGCGGCGCACACGCGACTTCAGAGATTCCGCTAATTGGAAGGTCGTGCTCCATCTCGACCAGCGGTAGCGAAGATCGCACCCGAGATAAAGATAAAACACCACCATCCCGCGCAAACCATGTAGCCCGCTCTACCACAGCAGGCCCACAGTCGAAGTTACAGTACCTTCAGCAGCTCAATATCAAACATCAACGCGCTATGCGGCGGAATGCTGTTACCTGCGCCGCGCTCGCCGTATGCCAGCTCGGACGGGATAAACAAGCGCCACTTGGCCCCTTCCTGCATCAGTTGCAGCGCCTCGGTCCAACCCGCAATCACGCCACCCACTGGAAACTCAGTCGGCTGGCCACGCTTGTAGGAGCTATCAAAGACCTCACCGGAAATCAGCTGACCTTCATAATGAGTCTGAACCGTGGAGCTGGCATCTGGCGTAGCACCCGTACCGGCAGTCAGTACTTCGTACTGCAAACCCGACGCCAAAGTTACCACGCCGTCACGCTTGGCATTTTCAGCCAAAAAGTCGACGCCACCCTGCGCCGCTGCCTTGGCAGACTCTTGAGCAACTGCGCGCATCTTTTCCTGCAATTGCTGGAACGCTGCCTGCAACTCAGCCTCATCAACCTGGCTAGGCTGCTGGCTGTAAGCATCGCGCAAACCGGCCGCAACCAGATCCAGCGTCAAGTCAGGAATGTTGCTGCTCAGCAACTGCTCGCCCATCTGGCGGCCAATGCCGTAGCTGACGCGTTGCTCATCGTTCTCAAATGCATTGCTCATAAGCGAGCCTCCAGTCAAAAAAAGGGGCGTCAAGCCTGACACAAGACCAGCAAAAATTCACCCACAGCAACGAATCCGCTACAATAGCCGGCTTTCTGCCCAAACCTCGGAAGCGCCCAACCATGCTTGAAAAACTCTTCAAACTTAGCGAACACGGCACCAATGTGCGCACCGAGCTACTGGCAGGGTTAACCACCTTCCTGACCATGGCTTACATAATTTTCGTCAACCCAGCGATGATGGCCGACGCGGGCATTGATCCTGGCGCCGCCTTTGTAGCAACCTGCCTCGCCGCCGCCATCGGTTCTTTGATCATGGGCCTATGGGCTAACTACCCTATCGCCTTGGCACCAGGCATGGGTTTGAATGCCTTTTTCTCCTACACCGTGGTCGGCTCCATGGGCTACACCTGGCAAGTCGCACTCGGCGCCGTTTTTCTGTCTGGCTTGATGTTTTTTCTGCTGAGCATCTTCAGAATCCGCGAATGGATCATCAACAGCATCCCTATGGCCTTACGCTCAGCCATTGCTGCCGGCATTGGCTTGTTTCTCGCGCTGATTGCCCTAAAAAGCGCGGGCATCGTCGTCGACCACCCGGCCACGCTGGTCTCGATGGGTGACCTCACTCAGCCCGGAGCGCTGCTCGCGGCGGCCGGTTTCGCCATCATAGTGGCGCTGGCTTACCGCAAGGTCACTGGCGCGGTCATGATCGGCATCTTACTGATAACGGCAATCAGCCTTTTGACCGGATTAACTCAAGCGAACGGTGTGGTATCCGCACCACCCAGCTTGACGCCCACACTGATGCAACTGGATATCAAGGGCGCGCTTGAAGTCGGCATGCTGAGTATCATTTTTGCGTTCCTGTTTGTTGACCTGTTCGATACTTCAGGGACGCTGATTGGCGTTGCCCAACGCGCCAACCTGGTCGACGCGAACGGCAAGATGCCGCGTCTGGGCCGCGCCCTGATGGCAGATAGCACCGCCACCATGGCCGGCGCCGCACTTGGCACCTCCACCACGACCAGTTATATCGAATCCGCGGCTGGCACCGCTGCAGGCGGGCGCACAGGCCTCACAGCCTGCGTGGTGGCCCTGCTATTCCTGCTCAGCCTGTTCTTCTCCCCTTTAGCCGGCGCCGTGCCCGCGTTCGCGACCGCCCCCGCACTACTCTTTGTTGCGGTGCTCATGACTGGCGGGCTAGTACAAGTCGATTGGGATGATCTGACTGAAGCGGCTCCAGTAGTGATTACCGCCATCATGATGCCGCTGACGTTCTCCATTGCTAACGGCATCGCAGCCGGCTTTATCGTCTGGACTGCAATCAAGTTGCTATCCGGGCGCTGGCAAGACCTCAACCCCAGTCTTTATATATTGGCCGGGCTTTTTATCATCAAATTGGCGTTATTCAACTAATGGGCCTCGCATTCAATCCAGAAAACTACGCCAACCAGTTGGCGGAAAAGCGCGAGCGCTTATGCAAGTTGCTCGCTCCATTTGAAGCACCTGAACCACAGGTTTTTGCTTCCGCACCGGAGCATTTCCGCCTGCGCGCCGAGTTCCGTCTTTGGTACGACAAAGGCCAGCCCTATTACGCTATGTTTGAGCAAGGCGATAAGCACAAGCCGGTGCTGATTGACCAACTGCCGATCGCCAGTCGCCGCATTAACGAGCTAATGACACCGCTACTCGAGGCCTGCAAGGCAAATCCACTCTTGGGTCGCAAGCTATTCCAGGTAGAGTTTCTGACCACACTCTCGGGTGAAGCGCTGGTTACCCTTTGCTACCACCGCCCGCTGGACGAAGACTGGGACGAGCCCGCCAAACAGCTTTCAGAAGCACTCAACATGCAGCTAATTGGCCGCAGCCGGGGGCGCAAGCGCGTGCTCGAGCGTGACTTCGTTGTGGAACAACTGGAAGTGGCTGGCCGGAATTGGCGTTATCAGCAGGTAGAGGGCGGCTTCACTCAGCCTAACGGCGGCGTCAATCAGCATATGCTCAGCTGGGCACTCGATGCCGCTGGTAGCAATGACGATGATCTGCTGGAGCTGTACTGCGGTAACGGTAACTTCACCCTTCCGCTCTCCACCCGCTTTCGACGCGTGATGGCAACCGAACTGGCAAAAAGCTCAGTGAAGTCCGCTTTGGAAAACCTGGCTATGAATGACGTAGAAAACGTCACTCTAGTACGGCTGTCTAGCGAAGAAGTAACCCAAGCACTGACTGGCGTACGTGAATTCCGGCGCCTGCACGACATCGAGCTGAGTGAATTCAACTTCGGCACCGTTTTCGTAGACCCACCCAGAGCAGGGCTGGACCCTGCAACGCTAGAACTCGTCAAAGGCTACCAGCGCGTAATTTACATCTCCTGCAACCCAGAAACCCTGGCGCAGAACCTGGAAGAGCTGAGTAAAACCCATCAAATAACGCGTTGCGCGCTATTCGATCAGTTTCCATATAGTCACCATATGGAGTCGGGGGTGTTATTGGAGCGGCGCTGAGCGCCACTCCAATAACCGTTGATTACCAACAGGACGCATCACTCGCGGTCTTGACCCCTAAATGGTTAACGCTGAGGCTGCCACATTTAGTATCACTTGCCAGCTGTGCACCTATCACTGACGCTTTTGCCGTATAGGTACTTTGCGTCAAAGTATCCACAGTAAACGTGTAACGATTTTCCATATCAGCATCAGTACTGCAGCCAAGAACCGGGGCCGCCCCCGCGTAAGTCAAATTGGAACTGTAGTATCGTTCCATGAACTGCGTATATTCAGATACGCACGCCTTCGCACTATCGCGATAAGAACGAGTAACGTAGGCCGTATACGACGGAAAAGCGATCGCAGCCAAAATACCGATCACAGCTACGACAATCATCACTTCGATCAGAGTAAAACCTGATTGAGAAAGCAGCGCTTTATGAGACCTTGCCGCATTTATTCGAGATAACATAATCAATTCCCCAAGTTTATAAGTTCGCGCCAGGAAGTCCTGCCTGCACCCGAGGTAAAGGGATTAATATCAAGATCGCGGATGCCGCCATCGTCCGTGGGAATGTACATTTTGCTATCCAGGAACGAAGGATTACTGAAGCCGGTATTCAGACCGATACCGGAAACAACGGTCCAGACCCCATTAATCTGCACTTTATCTGCATTATCAAATGAGCTATCACCATCCAAATCGAAGTAAGTATCGGCCAAACGAGCACCCGTAAACGGATCGATAGACATGATCACACCGCGGCCGCTTGGAGCACAGGGATCGCTAGCATCAGGAATCCGTGTATTACCAATCAAGGCACTACCCTGGAACTGATTCTGCGTAATCATTCGCTCTCCGAGTGCTGATCTAGACCCATTCGACGCTACTTGATAAAGATCAATAAACCAGCCTTGCTTACCGACCAAATCTTCACGGGCGCCTTCTTCAATAACGCGGGCCGTCACATCTGTAGAGACGGCCACATCAAGCAGAATCTTACGCTCAAGCATGTCGGATCTCGACGTTGTAGATCCATTACTATTATCGCTGTAACCATACCAAGTCTGCACTTGAGTGTCGGTTAAGTCATCAGTATTTAGATAACGACCAGTACCAAAGAAAAGCCACACTTCTTGGCTGTAGGGTGAACGCCCTGCGAGAGGCGTTGACAAAATCGGCTGTGGCACACCATCCGGGTCAGTAGCCTGGAACAGTTTTGTTGCGGTACGCGGATTATTATTGAGTCCCGTTATCTTCCACAAGTTACCCAATAAATCCCCGGCGTAGGCGGTATCAGTGATGCCATCACCGTCTGAATCCCAGGCACGAACTGAAGAAAGACCGTTATCGACGTCAGTAGAAACTCGTTTGTTTTTCACATCACCCGTAAACACGTCTACCGTAATCAGCGCCGCCCTCCCTGCTCGGCTGTTAGGACCATTACCCAACATTACGGACCATTTGCCATTGTCAATTTGGGCAATCACCGGCTTGCCGGTATTGATGCCAAGTCGGCGAATATCGTCGGATGATTTCTCCCAAAGAAATTTAACGTCGCTTGGGTTCGTGACATCTAAAGCAAAAATAGTGTTATTCGTCTCATCACGATCCTTGGCAACACCACCATACCCCAAGGTGCCAACTAAGATCGTGCGCCACTTGGTACCATCATAGGCATCAGCAACAGTAAGCTCACCATCAACAAAATAGCGATGATCATAATTCGGTGAAGCTAATTCACCCATGCCATTTTCGATAACGGCCTTAGGGACATATGCAAATGTCTCTACGCCGCTAAGCGTCTCGCCGGTAGTGGCATTGAACCCATGCAACATGCCATCGTTACCGCCGACATAAATGACAGGCGTACGGTTCAATGAAGCCGCCCAGCTTGCATAAGAAGAAGCACCGTTAAAAGAACGACCCGCGTAGAGTGAAGTGCTCGGAGACCCTACATAGACCGGTTGCGAATCAATGATATCGCCCAAAGCGCTCTCACGGACACGAAATCCAGTTGAGTTATTCTCCTTAGATCGATCACCTCGCAGGTAATTAATTATATCCTCGGATGAATCGGATGAATTGTTTTTTAGTGCATCCCTCAAGGACGTCGAATTAATCGCGTTATAAGTAAAGTCAACGAATGAAGATCCATTCCATGTCTTAATTACTCGATTGGCCGGCGCCGGCAACTTAGAAGAGGCGGTCCAGACGGGAGTGGGGTTCAGCACTCCTGTACCCTCATCAATAGTGTAAGCATTGATGTCACCCGTCCAGACTCCACTCTGATATACAGATTGAAAGCTGGCCGAGCCTGCTTCAAGCGAAGTGGAGTTCAAGGCTAAAGAGGAACGGTTACCCGTTTGCTCTTCTTGAATATCAGCAAAAGCTCTCACTAAGCCATCAACCATGTCCTGCGCACTGGCAACAACATAAAAATTATCGGGGCGTAAATCGTTTGTCGACAGTTTTTCCCCCGATGTATGCCACCATGAGTCAGGCATATTTGTAGGTATATTATATGGGTCAAAACCATCTGGCACATCTAACCCGCCGTACTTCGCAGCCAGCCAATAAGCATTACTTCTTCGACCTTTTAGACCGTTTTCTAGAATATCAATCCAATAGGTAGATGCGGTTTGAGTACCGTCCATCGCAGGACGCAAGTCCGAGGTATTTGCATCGTAAGCTAATATAGCAATACCGTCAGTTCCGGTCCCCGCCCCTTTCACAGAAAGAGTTCCTTCCTGAGAAACTATTTGTGCTCGAAGCAACTTAATTTGATTTTCAGTTAGAGGGTCTGCTCCTCTAGGAATCTCATCATCATCATGGGTGTTCGTGTCACCAATACCTAAGAAAAAGCTTTTCTGACAAGCAAATTGTATCGGATCATCATCATCATTATCAACATCCCAATTGATGATCGGAAGCCCACCCACTAACTTATCTAATGAGTCACGGGCTGAATTAGTATCGGCCGGAACAGCAACAACGCCATAATCGGAAGGCTTCGCCAGTCCCTTTAAATAACTATAAGCAGTATAAAAAAGTTCACTGACATTGTCATAACGCTTGAAAAGCGTATCAGGGACGATCAGGCCGCTTTTGTTGATATAACTAATGACTCCACTATCAACAACTCGTCTATTGCCATAAGGAGTATTAGCCGCATCGTCCGGATCGGGGTTAGATATGAAGACACCGGTATCTGCATCCCACTCAGCATGATCATTCTCTATTTCATTGTTATTATCGTTAACAGCCAGCGGGCCTACGTACTTCATACGCGCATGCATAATACCGCCCACGCTGTTTCTATTATTACTACCCCCAGAGTTATCATTAATATAACCGAAGGCGCTATACCTCATGTTGTCGGAATTAGCTTGTATTAATCCTTCTGGTTTATAGCCTTGATCATATTCTTTACAATTACCCTCAAGCATGCCGGTAACACACACTTTTACACGTACAGAAACCTCGTAAACAGTGCCTTCACTGAAGCTCTTACCGGAACCAGCTCCATGTATCGCTGGATCGTAAGAAACGGCGCTATTATTTAAAGCGCCATTACGAGTAAAGCGCATCGTATTACCAAAGCGAGAATTAGCTCGACCTATTCGCGAATTAAAATTTGACCACGTCGTAGGCGTAGAACTCGATACACTGGAAGTAATATTCCGGTCAGGAAAGTTGTTAGTATTTGAACCCTGCCCTGTCTGCACACCTTTTTCAAGAATTGTTTCAGTAGGAGTATCCAGACTTCTATAACCGCCGGTCAAAATATTCCTGAAAATATCAATAGACTGCATTGTAGACCAGTTCAAATAACGACCACTCCACTCATCACTTAAAGTACAGCTAGTAGATTCGCGGGTTGGGTAGAAAAACCTATTTAATTCATTTGTATCGTAGTTATATTTGTAACATTTTCCACTATCAAAATAACCAACATAGTCCTCACTTGTTGAATAATTATCTTTATAAGCGCGAGTAACCATGGTCGGGAATTCAAACGAACCAATAATGGCCATATTACCGGGCACTGGTTTCGCAACTAATAGCGGCTGCTGATCTATATCGGTGGCAGCATGAGCAAGGCCGCTGCTGAGCATCAGTGAAGCCAAGAATGTCGCACTGCTCGGGCGCGCAAACGCTCTGAACAAGTTTTTCATAGTGAGTTCTCCTTCAAAAAACATCAGAGGTTCTGCTTAACAGTGATTTGCAGAGCGACTACGGAGCGGCCATCATCAGCCGGCACGCCGCTTCGACCAGTGATACGGAACAGCACAGCGTTCGGCGCCGACTGATCACAACCCGCATAATTCGCACAATTGGCACTGCTGCCGATATCCAGCTCATCTGTCCCACCGACTGTACCCATCCTCTCTACGTAATACTGAGGTGTAGAGCCCAGCAAACCGTCGTTAACTCGATAATCGGCACCAACTGTTGTCCAGTCGGTAGAGTCGTTTTCAAAAGCGCTTGCCGGAATGGGTGGGCAATTAAGGTTAGGGTCTGTGCAATCCAAGCCCAAGGTCTGATCAGCCTCAATTGCAGTCTCGCCGGCGCGCAAAGCTGATTCTGCGGCCTGATAAGAAAGCGAACGATCGTACATATTTGAACTCATCTTCTCGTTCAACGTTGTACTTCGAATAGAGGCCAGACCAATCATTGTAACGACCAGCAACATTACAAGCGCAACCAATAGGGCTGCACCCGCTTCTCGGGCCGGAGCAGAGTAATTATTCATAACGAACGATTCCTGATAGCAATTACACTGGTAAACGATCGAGCGAGGCGACCGTCATCAACGGCGGTATTTGTCGAAATATTCTGCTCTTGAGTTGCCATGGTGAGAGTAACCTCTACGGCATTGATGTCCGCCCACCGCAATCCGACGGTTGCAGCGTCGATAAAGTTAGCCGTATCTTTTATCCTATAACGCAACGCCATGCTGGTTACACCGGATGCGATTTCAATTTCATCAACTGGGCTCGCCCCGGCATTGTTGCTCAAACGGGCCATATATAGAGAGCGCCCACCTTCATCAGCTCGGCCGTTATCACCTATATACCAAGCAGTAGAGCTTAGCATCGCAATGACTGAATTATGAGCGTAGGGACCTGAGTTACCGTTTTCATTGCAAACTTGGTTTGCGTTATTACCGGGAATTATTTCCCCCAAGCCCTTTGTGCAGTTGCCAGGCGACTGAGAGCTACCGGTATTAAGAATGATTTTATTGGAGTTGGCTTGAACGTTAGTCGCTTGAAAAATAGTGGCCAAACTCTCATTGCAGATGAGCAATATGTCGCCATCAGACAACCCAGAGGCATCATTTACAGTAAAATTTGCAGCGTTGTTTGTAGGATAGCTATCGACATAAACGTCACCCGCCTCGCCCGACAGCATAACCAAGGATTCAGTATCTTCTACTTGATTGCTGACGCTAGCCAAAGCGGTATCGCCGTCATAACCAATAAAAGCATTATTCCAATCGTAGTACCAAGGTACATTCGCGTCTTGAGCGTCATTAAGGATGTTGACCACAGGGATGTCATTGCCACAGGGCATATTCCCGGCTTGGCGTATATCCCGAGCTAATAACTCATAACCGACTCGCGCACCGTCTTGAAGCTGTGACAGACCTTTGTTAGTACGGAAACTCTGTAAATTTGAAAGCATAATGCCCGTTACAGCGCCGATGATAACAAGCCCCAGCACCATGGCTATCATCAGCTCGACAAGGGCGAGACCTCTGTTTTTTAACCTCATGGCAGTGTTGTTGAGCCTCACAGATTTTTTCATAAATGCACCTCTGTGGTCATTTGCTGGCTAGCATCGCCATTCAGCCCGCGGCTGTCATCCCACTCAACAGTCACCGTGCAAAGTGTGGCGGTGCAGCTTACTGCGCCGGTAGCGGCATCACCTAAATTCTGTTTAAGCTGGGTCCGCCACATCAACAGGGATTTAGCCGGGAACGTATTACCTGCTGGGTCATCTTCGAGACCCAAATCAAAACGACCAGTCTTGGCAGAGTCGGCATCAGCACGAATTGCCTCGATAATTGAGTAACTTTGCACCACGCCCATAGAGCGCTCCATCGCACTTTGGTTGTTTCGCAACGACGCCAATTGGAGGCCGGCGAGACCCAGCAAACCAATAGAGAGGACCAATAGGGTTATCAATACTTCAATCAAACCTACTCCCTGCTGCCTAGACCGAGAGCTCCCGAAGGAGATGCAAAAGTTCATGGACACACTCCTGATATCTTACTGGTAGAGACCCGGCTGGCGGCACCGAAGGTGACGTTTCTAATTGATTCGGTAGGGCCGTCGGTAGAACATATGGCTATTTCAGATTCAGCGATAATATTCCCGCCGGTACGTGCCAAACCGTCGCCTCCAAAATCCACTCGATCGTCAGAGAGGTCAGAAGTAACCTCAATAGTCGCCCCATAAGTATTGATCACACCGCGACGCAATACATTGGCTCCAGATAAAACGACCCAATTGGTCCACTCTCCGGCAGCCCCAGTACACGTAGTAGCCGCATCATTAGCCGCACGACAGAGTTGTATGGTCGTATTGCGCTTAATGGACTCGGATCGCGCAAAGCTGATCACATCAGTCATGTCAGATGCTAGACCGTTCAGCCTGCTACTCACCATCAGGTTTCGAAATGATGGTATCGCCAGCGAAACAAGTATCGCTGCAACAGCAATCGTCACCATCAACTCGATCAGAGTGAACCCCTTCACACTTCGCATCAAAAATACCCTCCTAGTAGTTCATGCAATATAGAAATGTAATGTGTCAATGTCTCGCTCATGACGATGACCGGTCGCATCGGGTGCACGACAGGTTATTAACAGCGCTCTTTAGAGCAATTAGCTTTCATGATCTCAGGGAGAGGACAATGAGAAAAAACGGATTTACCCTAGTGGAGCTACTAACCACTCTCGCGCTGCTAACGGTAATGCTGAGCATAGGCGTACCGTCCTTCGGCAAGCTAATTGATAGTCACAGACTGGACGTGGGCAAAGAGCAACTGGCGCGCAGTATTCAACAGACACGCGAAGAAGCCGTGCGCCGCAATCAGCCGGTGACCATGGCGCCAAAAGGTGGCGATTGGAATGAGGGGTGGCGAGTTTTTCTCGACCATAATCGTAACGCGCGATTTGATGACGCAGACGAGTTATTGGGCGAGGACATCGCTGCGCGAATCAGCAACATAAGTGGCAGCGGCGCACTCTCGAGTTATTTACGATACAACGGTATGGGAGAGTCGGAACTGCTGCATGGTGGATTCTTAGCAGGTACGTTGCGCTTGTGTCCGGTGGAAAAAGGGCGCGACGGTAGAATGCTGATCATCAACCGTGTGGGTCGCTTGAGAATGGACAGGGGGCAGATCGCTGAAAAGTACTGCCCAAATGACCGATAAGGATTTTTTTCAAAACACCTGTGCTGGCGTAGCCACGTTAAAAAGTCGCCCCGCGATTAGTTAACCACGAACATATCGACCAGCTGACTGCTGTGCCTGGGCCGTTCTACGCCCTAACCCTACGAGGGAGTGGAGACAGAGAGCTCGGTAGCGGGAGTAACTAGCCCGCGGCAGTGCGAGCTAGCGCTCACAAACCTCCCAGAATACTGCCTTGGAGTACTTGAGCGAGTCTTGGCGTGGAGCTACTAGCGTCAATGAAGTTGCCGCTGGCCGAGCGCAGCTCGGCCTTTGGTTTTCTTAAGTCCGGTATTCCGCATTAATGCGTACATACTCATGCGACAGATCGGTGGTCCAAAGGGTTTCACTGTAGTCGCCACGACCAAGCTCGATACGAATGGTGATTTCCGCCTGAGCCATCACGCCGGCGCCCTGCTCTTCCCTATACTCTTCAGCACGGCTGCCATTGCGAGCAATGCAGACGTCGTCTAGATAAACGTCAATCTGCTCAACATCCAGGCTCGGCACACCGGCATAACCCACTGCCGCCAAGATCCGGCCCCAGTTTGGGTCAGAGGCGAAAAGTGCGGTTTTGATTAGCGGTGAGTGCGCTACGGCGTAACCCACATCAAGACATTCATCCCGGTTGCCACCGCCGTTAACCTGAATAGTAACAAACTTGGTGGCGCCCTCGCCGTCCCGGACGATTGCCTGAGCCAGCTCTAGCATGACGGCATTGATCGCTTCTGCAAGTTGTTGATACTCGCCGCTTTCTGCTGAGCTGATTTCTGGCATCTCAGCCTGCCCAGTTGCGATTAGCATGCATGAGTCGTTGGTGCTGGTATCGCCATCAATGGTGATGCGATTGAACGACAGATCCGCTGCAGCCTTGACCATCTGTTGCAACAGCGGCTGTGCAACTTTCGCGTCGGTCGCCACATAACCCAACATGGTCGCCATATTTGGGCGGATCATGCCGGCACCCTTTGAGATACCGGTAATGGTAATCGTCTGCCCGGCCAGCATAATCTGCCGGCTGCTACCTTTGGGCTGCGTATCGGTGGTCATGATGCCTTCGGCAGCAACAGCCCAATTATCTTCAGCAAGAGCGGCCAGAGCGGCAGGCATTGCCTCGATCACCTTGGCCGCTGGGAGCAATTCACCAATCACTCCGGTACTGAAGGGCAGTACCTGCTGTGAATTCACGCCACATAGATCGGCGAGCGCCTCACACGTACTTAGCGCTGCCTGCATCCCGGGTTTGCCGGTACCTGCATTGGCGTTGCCGGTATTCACCAACAAGTAACGTGGCGAGCTGCTCAGGTGTTTACGCGTGAGCGTCACTGGCGCGGCGCAAAAGGCGTTGGTGGTAAAGACGCCGGCAATGCTCGCGCCCTCTGCAGCCTCCATGATCACTACGTCTTTACGCCCTGCTCGCTTGATGCCAGCAGAGGCGATACCAAGACGAAAACCGGGAACCGGATGCAGAACAGGCAAGGGACCGAGACCGACGGGCATGGCGGACACTCCGAAGAAAATAGATTATAGGAACTGGAAGCAATTGTGGGGGTTGCGAAAAAATCGTCAACCCCCACATTAGGCACTTCAAACTACAAATTTAACGCATCAAGCGCACGTCAACTTATCTGCCCATGGCAGTGCTTGTACTTCTTACCGGACCCACATGGACAAACATCGTTGCGCCCGACCTTCGGTCCTTCGCGCGTGACAGGTGCGCCTGCCTGGGCTGGCTGATCGCCTTCATCTGCAGCGTGGTCAAGGTCGGAGACACTATTGATCTCTTCGTGCTTGAATTGCATGCGGCGCTGCATTTCTTCTGCTTGCTGGCGCAGACGTGCTTCTTCCTCTGCAGGATCGTCACGTTTAATCTGCACGTGGCTCAACACCCGCACAGTGTCGCGCTTGAGGGTGCCGAGCATTTCTTCAAACAGGTTAAAAGCCTCACGCTTGTATTCCTGCTTGGGGTTCTTTTGTGCGTAGCCACGCAGGTGAATACCCTGACGCAGGTGATCCATTGTGGCCAAATGCTCTTTCCACAGGTCGTCCAGCACACGCAACAGCATCTGCTTTTCAAACGAGCGCATGGCTTCAGCGCCGGCCAGCAATTCTTTCTCTTCGTATGCCAGTACCAGAGCTTCAAGCACGCGCTGGTTGACGCCTTGTTCGGCCAACGTTTCGTTCTCGTCCAGCCACTGCTGTACGGGCAAGTGAAGGCCCAGTTCGGTAGCTAACTGTTGCTCCAGGCCAGGAATATCCCACTGCTCAGGCAGGCTACCAGCAGGCATATGTTGCCCTACCAGGTCGGAAACGACGTCTTCGCGAATCGCCTGAATGGTGTCTGATACCGTCTCGCTAGCAAGAATAGAATTACGCTGCCCGTAGATGACTTTGCGCTGCTCGTTAGCAACGTCGTCATATTCCAGCAACTGCTTGCGAATATCGAAGTTACGCCCTTCAACCTTGCGCTGCGCCTTCTCGATGGCATTGGTGACCATGCGATGTTCGATCGCCTCACCTTTCTCCATACCCAAGGCTTTCATGAAGTTTTTTACCCGATCCGATGCGAAGATGCGCATCAGACTGTCTTCGAGCGACAGGTAAAAGCGGCTGGAGCCCGGATCGCCTTGGCGACCAGCACGACCGCGAAGCTGATTGTCGATACGGCGCGATTCGTGACGTTCACAGGCAATGATATGCAGACCGCCCGCTTCCAGCACTTGCTGGTGGCGCTGCTGCCATTCATCCTTGATCTGGGCCACTTGTTGATCGGTTGGAGCCTCTAGGCTAGCAACCTCGGCCTCCCAGCTACCGCCAAGAATAATATCGGTACCACGACCAGCCATGTTAGTGGCGATCGTAACGGCGCCGGGGCGCCCGGCTTGCGCGATAATTTCGGCTTCTTTTTCGTGGTATTTAGCGTTCAACACCTTGTGCGGAATCTCTTCGCGGACCAGTAGCTGAGCGACCATTTCTGACGATTCGATGGAAGCAGTACCCACCAGCGCAGGGCGACCACTTGCCATGCACTGCTTTATATCTGCAACGATTGCCGCGAATTTCTCGTCAATGCTGAGATAGACCAGATCGTTGTGATCCTTACGGACCATCGGCTTGTTGGTAGGGATAACCAACACATCCAGGCCGTAAATCTGCCGAAACTCGAACGCTTCAGTATCAGCGGTACCTGTCATACCGGACAGCTTTGGATAAAGACGGAAATAATTCTGGAAGGTGGTTGAGGCCAGCGTCTGACTTTCGGCCTGGATCTTCAGGTCTTCCTTCGCTTCGATGGCTTGATGCAAGCCTTCTGAAAGGCGGCGACCAGGCATGGTTCGACCAGTATGCTCATCAACCAGCAGAACCTGATTATTCTGCACTATGTATTCCACGTTACGATGAAACAGCGTGTGCGCACGCAGCCCCGAATGCACGTGGTGTAACAGATTAAGGTTCTGCGCGGCGTAAAGGCTGTCGCCCTCCTCCAGCAAGCCTTCCTTTACCAGCAGCTCTTCAACAAACTGATGGCCAGCTTCGTTTAGTTCAACCTGGCGGGTCTTTTCGTCGATGCTGTAATGACCATCAACCTCTTCTTCCGCTTCTTCTGCGGGATAACCACGTTTGAGAAGCGGAATCAAAGTATTAATCGCCGTATAGAGGCGAGAACTGTCTTCAGCAGGACCAGAGATGATCAGCGGCGTGCGCGCCTCATCGATCAAAATGGAGTCAACTTCATCGACTACCGCAAAATTCGGTTCACGCTGAAACTTGTCTTCCATGCGGAAGGCCATGTTGTCGCGCAGGTAGTCGAAGCCAAGCTCGTTGTTGGTGCCATAGGTGATATCACACCGATAAGACTGGCGCTTATCCTGCGGATCCTGAAATGGCACTACTACACCAACCGTCATTCCGAGGAATTCATACAGCGGGCGCATGGTGTTGGCGTCACGTGCGGCCAGGTAATCGTTCACGGTGACCACATGCACGCCCTTGCCAGACAGCGCGTTAAGGTAGACCGGCAGGGTCGCAACCAGCGTTTTACCTTCGCCGGTCTTCATCTCGGCGATTTTGCCTTCGTGCAGCGTCATGCCACCCATCATCTGCACGTCGAAGTGACGCATGCCCATGACTCGCTTACTGGCCTCGCGCACCAATGCAAAAGCTTCAGGCAGGATGGCATCAAGGGATTCGCCACCTGCTACGCGCTGCCTGAGTTCCTCCGTCTTCGCCTTAAGCTGTTCGTCGCTAAGTGCGTTGAAGCTTTCTTCCAGAGCGCTGATCGCACTGACGACCTTGCTCATCCGCTTCAACTCACGATCGTTCTTGCTTCCCAACAGCTTTCTCATTAAAGGCGCAAACATAGTCGACTTCGATATCCATTTGGTGATCGGCGTGCCCGAGAATTGCAGCGGGAGGTCGCCCTGAAAAAGGCATTCTACTCTGATTAGTGCCCGACAATAAACCGCACGCCCAGACGCCGTGTTAGCAGCATCCGAGCTTCAGTAATGGGGATCAATGCAGGTTATTTCAATGCTACGAAGCGGGCAGGATTGACAGCCATGCCATTGCGGTAGACTTCGAGATGCAAATGCGAGCCGGTAGAACGGCCAGTACTGCCAACCGCGGCTATTTCTTGGCCCTTTTGAACCAGATCACCTTTGCTGACATTCATTGCGGAAGTGTGCGCATAGCGGGTCTTAAACCCACCGCCGTGATCGATTTCCACCATATTGCCGTAGGCACCGTTACGCCCAGCGAATACCACCACGCCACTGCCTACAGCGTAGATTGGCGTACCGCGAGGTGCGGCGAAATCCAGACCGGTGTGCATGGAAATGCGACCGGTGATCGGATCGGTACGACGACCAAAGCCGGAAGAAAGATGACCCAAGCGCACAGGCTTGAAGTCGAGCGCAGAATCCACATCGGACTGCCGGCTGACCATCAACTCTTCAAGCAACTGGAGTTGTTGCGTACGGTCATCGATGCGCTCAGACAACTGCTCAATCACGTTTTGCAGATCAGGTGAGTGGTAACTCAGATCATCCGCGCGCAGTTCTGGCCCGCCCATACCTGGATCAATATCGTCACCAAAGTTGAACTCACCGTCAGAGAAGTCGGCCAACTCCGTAAGGCGCTCCCCCAGAGCATCCAAACGCGTCAAACGCATCTGTAAGCGAGCAAGCTGCTGGCTCATACGCTCAATTTGCGCTTGGGCACCGTCATCCTCAGCAACATCGTTGATGTCATAGTCGTGTAGGACCTGCTGCCACTGCGGCGCTTTCGCTTCGGCCAGCTCGGTAATATTCGTGCCTCCGCTGAGCAGCTGCCAAGTCAACAGCGCAGCAGCGACCGGCAGGGCGGTGAGCACGGCTATACCGGCAGCGACCCACGGGGCACTTAAGGTCAGCGTTCGGGACGCGCCATGGCGTCCAGTGAGAATAATAATGTTCAAATAACGACCTCAAACAATCATGACAGCGGTTCTGCTAGGATGACCGCTATATCACTCCAAAACCGGTTTATACCTGCATGGCTTTCTACCCGCTGGATGCACGCAGACCCAACGATCTGCTGCGCACCAACACCACCCTCAAAAGACTTTATGCACAGGCAAAAGCCGTTGAGCGCTTACAGTCTCTGGTGGAGACTCAACTGGAGCCTGCAGCACGAGAGCATTGCAAAGTAGCCTCTCTTGCAGACGGGGTATTACGCTTTGTGGTCAGCAGCAGCCATTGGGCTACGCGACTCAGATATCAGCAAAAGCGCCTCGTTCGCCAGCTACAGGCTTACAAAGAGTTCGCAACCTTAACGAAAATCCACTGCAAGGTACAACCTCCACTGGTCAAAAAAGCACCACCAGTTCGCACAATCCGTCGTTCGCAGGTAGCTGCGGAGCACTTGCAGGAAACCGCCGAACATGTAACAGACGCTACTTTACGTGCCGCACTGCAGAAACTGGCTCGGCATCACGCTGGCGACGAAGGTCAGCACGAGGGCACATAAAGTCATATAGATAATTGAACCCGAGCAAGTCAAAAACTGTCAGGCCGTAAGAATTTGAGAACGTTTAAAGTAAAGAAAACGGCCACCGAAGTGGCCGCTAAATAAACAACGAAACGAGAAAGGTGTCAGACGACTGGTTTCAGTAGGCTGGCATCAGACTGCAGCAGCAGGGCGCATAAATGAAATCGGCGCCGTACCCGCATCGTCAAATGTAACCACTTCCCAGGCATCTTTGGTCGCCAGCAAAGCACGCAGCAGCTTGTTGTTCAGCGAATGACCTGATTTATAGCCTTGAAACTCACCCACCAAGCTCTTGCCCAGTAGATAAAGGTCGCCAATGGCATCCAGAATCTTGTGCTTCACAAACTCGTCTTCATAACGCAAACCGTCTTCGTTGAGCACTCGGTACTCATCAACGACAATCGCATTGTCGACGCTACCGCCAAGTGCCAGATTCTGCGAACGCAGATACTCGATATCACGCATAAACCCAAAGGTTCGTGCCCGACTCACTTCCTTAACAAAGGAAGTGCTGGAGAAATCCACGCAAGCGGTCTGACTGCGACCCCGGAAAACCGGGTGGTCAAAATCAATACTAAATGAAACCTTAAAGCCTTCAAAAGGCACGAAAGTGGCGGTTTTACCGTCTTCCTCAACAGTCACTGCGCGTTTAATGCGAATGAACTGCTTTGGCGCGTCCTGCTCCTCGATGCCAGCGGACTGGATAAGGAACACAAAAGGACCGGCACTACCGTCCATGATCGGCACCTCAGGGGCGCTCAGTTCTACATAGGCGTTATCGATACCTAGACCGGCCATGGCAGACAACAAATGTTCTACCGTATCAACCTTGGCGCCATCCTTGATCAGGGTGGTGGACATAGTCGTCTCGCCCACAAACTCGGCACGCGCCGGGATCTCGACCACAGGGTCGAGATCTGTACGACGGAACACGATACCCATATCTACCGGTGCAGGTTTCAGTGTGAGGTATACCTTCTCACCCGAATGCAAACCAACACCAGTGGCCCGGATGATGTTCTTCAGTGTGCGTTGTCTGATCATGCTTGACTGGTCCGCTCTAGTTGCGAATAATTTTCAACAAATTGGCGTGCATAATATCAAAGTACGCCTTTGATGAATACCAATAAGCCCTATGCCACCGATTGATCAAATCAATCGGCTTGGCGACGCAGGAAGGCCGGGATATCCAGATAATCCAGGTCTTCTGCCGGCTGGCTCAAACGCGCGGCTGCACTGCCCTGCGGATGCTGGTTGCGCATCACGGTAGGACGATCCAGGTCGCGGTAGTTCGGCGCAGAGCCTTCGCTGTGACGAGCAGCTGGTGCTTGAGCCTGTGCAGCGGTGTTGTCCACTACTTTAACTGGCTTGTCGCTCTTGGAGCCTAGACCCGTCGCGACCACGGTAACCCGCAGTTCATCACGCATTTCTGGATCGATAACCGTACCGACCACAACAGTAGCGCTTTCAGAAGCAAACTCTTCAACCGTGCTGCCGACTTCAGAGAACTCGCCCAGCGACAGATCCGGACCCGCGGTGATGTTGACCAAAATACCGCGTGCGCCCATCAGGTTTACATCTTCCAGCAGCGGGCTGCGGATAGCCGCTTCAGCTGCTTCACGAGCACGGTTTGGACCACTGGCGTGACCAGTACCCATCATCGCCATGCCCATCTCGCTCATGACGGTTTTCACGTCGGCGAAGTCGACGTTAATCATACCCGGACGCATGATCAGATCAGCAATACCCTGCACTGCGCCGAGCAGTACGTCGTTTGCCTTGCTGAAAGCAGCCAGCAGGCTTGCGTCTTTACCCAGCACGGTCAGCAGCTTTTCGTTCGGGATAGTGATCAGCGAGTCTACATGCATGCTCAACTCACGAATGCCTTCTTCCGCGATTTGCAGGCGCTTACGGCCTTCGAACGGGAACGGCTTAGTGACCACGGCAACCGTCAGAATGCCCATTTCGCGAGCAACTTCAGCGACCACAGGAGCTGCGCCGGTACCGGTGCCACCACCCATGCCAGCAGTGATGAACACCATGTCAGCGCCCTGCAGCACTTCAGCGATCCGCTCACGGTCTTCGATTGCAGCTTCACGACCGATCAGAGGGTTAGCGCCGGCGCCCAGGCCCTTGGTAACTGCGGAGCCTAGTTGCAATACGGTGCGAGCACTGACGTTTTTCAGTGCTTGGGCGTCCGTGTTAGCGCAGATGAAATCCACGCCTTCAACGTTATTGACGACCATGTGCTGTAGTGCGTTACCGCCACCACCACCAACACCGATGACTTTAATTACTGCGTTTTGTGGGACGTTATCGATCAGTTCGAACATGACCTTTCTCCTGGAGTACAAACTCGTTTCGTTTTATGTCGTTTCGTTTACTGCGTTTAGCCCGCTTGGGCGGATCTGCTACGCGATTTACAAATGCTTAAAAATTACCTTGGAACCACTTCTTCACTCGCTCGACCACCGGCACTTTATTACCGCTGTCGCTCGGGCTGTTGCTCTGTTCGCCGTGATGCTTCATGCCGTAATGCAGCAAGCCAACACTGGTGGCATAAATCGGGTTACGTACCACATCGGTAAGCCCCTTGAATTCTTGCGGCATACCGAGGCGCACTGGCATGTGGAAGATTTCTTCCGCCAATTCAATAGCGCCTTCCATTTTTGCGGTACCACCGGTCATCACGATCCCAGCAGGGATCATGTCTTCAAAACCTGAGCGACGGAGTTCAGCCTGAATCAACGTGAACAGCTCGTCATAGCGCGGCTCGACTACCTCAGCCAACGCCTGACGTGACAGATCACGTGGTGGACGCTCGCCGACACTAGGCACCTTGATGGTTTCTTCGGGGCCGGCCAGCTTGGCTAGCGCACAGGCGTAGCGAATCTTTATTTCTTCGGCGTACTGGGTCGGCGTGCGCAGCGCCATAGCGATGTCGTTAGTCACCTGATCGCCGGCAATCGGAATCACCGCGGTGTGGCGAATAGCGCCCTCAGTGAAGATCGCGATATCGGTAGTGCCGCCGCCGATATCGACCAGGCAAACACCAAGCTCTTTCTCGTCTTCAGTGAGCACGGCGTAACTGGAAGCAAGCTGTTCGAGAATCACATCCTCAACTTCCAGCCCGCACCGGCGAATGCACTTCTCGATGTTCTGCACTGCATTGAGCGCGCAGGTCACCAAATGCACCTTGGCCTCAAGCCGTACGCCGGACATACCCAGGGGCTCACGCACACCTTCCTGGTTATCGATAACGTATTCCTGCGGCAAGATGTGCAGCACTTTCTGATCCGCCGGGATGGCGACCGCCTGACCTGCATCCAGTACGCGCTCGATATCTGCTTGCACTACTTCACGGTCACGGATGGCGACTATGCCGTTGGAGTTCAGACTCCGGATGTGATTACCGGCAATACCGGCAAACACCGAATGAATCTGGCAACCGGCCATTAATTCGGCTTCTTCGACGGCCCGCTGAATGGACTGCACGGTGGACTCAATATTGACCACCACGCCTTTCTTCAGCCCGCGTGAGGGGTGTGAGCCAATACCCACAATCTCCAGTTGGCCGTCCGCGCCGATCTCGCCGACCAGTGCCACGACCTTGGAGGTGCCGATATCCAGCCCCACTATCATCCTGCTACCCTGCTTGCTTGCCATAATCTTTCCGTTACTCCCCCGATTCGGTCGTTTCAACTGGCTCACGCCAGGCCACGGCCATGCCATTGCTGTAGCGCAGATCTACCCGCGCGATCAGTTCCCGCCGATCCTGTAGCAGCATCTGCTCGATCGTCATGAACCGCTGCATTTTCTCTACTAAATTGTCGCGTCCGAGCAGCACTTCCATGCCGTCTTCGGTAGTCAAAAACCAGCTACCACGATCACGTAATTCCAACTTACTGACGACCATGCCTTGCGGCCGCAGTAGGCTGCTGAACTGCTGGTAATGGCGCATCACACGGCGCTTGGCACGTTCAGGGCCATCTAGTTGCGGCAACTGCGCAAACCGGCTGATATCCTGCGGCGCAAACGCCTTGCCTTCATTGTTCAATAAAGCCTGATCACCCCAGCGGGCAATCGGTAGCTGTTCGTCCAAGTCGATTACCAGTTTGTCTGGCCATACGCGCCTTACCGAGGCATCGGCCACCCAGGGCATGGCCAGGAGGTCCGCGTGCAAGCCGTCGAGATCGATACCCAGGAAGCTCTCATGCAGATAAGGCTTAATCACCAGCTGCACGGCGTCGTGATCGATGTACTCCAGCTCACCTTCGACAGTGATCAAGGCTACCGGGCGGTCGGCCAGTGGCATCAGGCGAGTACCGAGCTCGTATAAGCCCATGCCCAACGCGACCAGCAATAGCGGCCAAAGCAAGGACTGCAGGCGACCACCCAACCCATCTAAGGAAGGCTTGCCCAAACGGCTACGAATGCTGGCACGCGGTGCAGGCGGCGCGATACGCACAGCGCCACGGCTCGACGCTTTGCGTCGTGCTGCAGGTGCGGTGCCTGAGTCGCGGATCATCTGCCCCAACATACTTGCCTCGGCCTCAGCAGCGGGCACTGGCGAGAATCGCCAGCACCAAATCAGTGAATGACATGCCGGTGGCCTTTGCCGCCATCGGTACCAAACTGTGATCGGTCATACCCGGTACGGTATTAACCTCCAACAGATAAAAGCGGCCCGCTTCGTCCTGCATCACGTCAACCCGGCCCCAGCCGCGGCAACCCACAGCGTTAAATGCGCGCAGGCACAGCTCAGCCAACTCGGCCTCTTTCTCTGCCGGCAGCTCGCACGGGCACAGGTACTGGGTATCGTTCGCTAGGTACTTAGCGTCGTAATCATAGAAATTGTGCGGAGTGCGCAGGCGGATTGCCGGTAATGCCTTGCCGTCCAAAATCGCCACGGTGAATTCAGCGCCCTGCACCCATTGCTCGACCAGTGCCTGGTCGTCATAAGCCTGCGCGCCTTTCCATGCCTGCTGCAGATCAGCCAAGCTGTCGGCCTTGGCCATGCCAATCGAGGAGCCTTCGTGCACTGGCTTGATGATTAGCGGCACGCCCAGCTTATCGACTATGCCTGCGCACTCATCCATCGCGCCAAGCATGGCGTAGGCCGGAGTAGACAGCCCCAAGCTCTGCCATATTTGCTTGGTGATCAATTTGTCCATGCCAACCGCTGAGGCCATAACGCCGCTGCCGGTATAGGGAATCCGCAATGATTCCAACAGACCCTGCAAGCTACCGTCTTCACCGCCACGGCCGTGCAGTGCGATGAACACACGATCCGGCCGCTCACCAACTAGTTGTTCAGCAAGGCGCTCATCAGCATCAATACCGTAAGCATTCACGCCTGCGCCCAGCAGAGCCTCCAGCACCGCAGCGCCGGATTTCAGTGATACATCGCGCTCGGCGGAGGTCCCGCCGAAGAGTACGGCCACGCGGCCAAAAGCTGCTACATCGACCATTAAGCATTACCTCCGGCGCTTCTAGCGGCCAAAGCATCAGCCAATTGGTGGGCCAGACCGCCGATATCCCCGGCGCCTTGAGTAAGCAGGATGTCGCCCGGCTGCAAAACAGCCTCGAGTAACGGCATCACATCGGCATCGCGTTCTACATAAATAGGGTCTATCTGGCCGCGCTGACGAATACTCCGACATAAGTTCTTACTGTCGGCCCCCTGCACCGGCTCTTCACCTGCGGGATAGACCTCCATCAGTAACAACACGCTGGTTTCACCCAACACCTGGACAAAGTCTTCGTATAGATCGCGGGTACGGGTGTAGCGATGGGGTTGATACAGCATGACTAGGCGGCGCTCCGGCCAGCCCGCGCGCACGGCCTTAATGACCGCCGCCACTTCACGTGGATGGTGGCCGTAGTCGTCCACCAACATGATCTGGCCATCAGCCCAGTTGTAATCGCCATACACCTGAAAGCGACGGCCAACGCCTTGAAACTCGGTCAAGCCCTTAATGATGGCCCGATCTGACACGCCTTCATCCGTTGCCACCGCAATGGTCGCCAGCGAATTAAGCACGTTATGTACACCCGGCATGTTGACGGACACTTTCAGCGGCTCGTGACCGTCACGCAGCACGGTAAAGTGGGTCTGCATGCCGTTCTGGTGAATATCCACGGCGCGAAAATCGGCGTCATCAGACTGGCCGTAAGTAATCACCTGACGGTTCACCTGCGGCAAGATTTCACGCACCACCGGGTCATCAATACACAACACAGCCACGCCGTAGAACGGCAAGTTGTGCAGAAACTCGACAAAGGTGCGCTTCAACCGATTGAAGTCGCCTTCATAGGTTTCCATGTGGTCAGCATCGATATTGGTAACGATGGCAACCATCGGCTGCAAGTGCAGGAAAGAAGCATCACTTTCGTCTGCCTCGGCAACCAAATACCGGCTTTCACCCAGTTGTGCATTAGTGCCAGCGGCGGTTAAACGGCCGCCAATAACGAAGGTGGGGCTCAGGCCATCCGCAGCCAGCACCGAAGCAATCAGACTGGTAGTGGTGGTCTTACCGTGGGTGCCGGCGACAGCGATACCGTGGCGATAGCGCATCAGCTCAGCCAACATCTCCGCACGCGGCACGACCGGAATACGCATATCAATTGCCGCTGCGACTTCCGGGTTCTGTGGATTAATCGCGCTGGACACTACCAGCACGTCAGCAGACTGCAGGTTCTCTGCGCGATGGCCGATATCAATCCGCGCACCAAACTCTTCGAGACGCTCAGTCACTGCCGATCGCTTGAGATCAGAGCCCGACACCTCGTAACCCAGGTTCAACAATACTTCGGCAATACCACACATACCCACGCCGCCAATACCGACGAAGTGGATACGGCGGATGCGGCGCATTTCCGGCAGGGTGAACGTTGCCTGAGCGCGTTTATTACTGATCACGTGCAACCTCCATACAGGCTTGCACCACATCCGTGGTGGCATTGGGCGTTGCTTGTTCGCGGGCGCGTTGAGCCATCTCTCGCAGTAACTCCGGTTGATTCATGTAAGTCATCAATTTTTCTGCCAGCAGCGCACCAGTAAGCTCGGCTTGCGGTAGCAACTCAGCAGCGCCACGCTCAGCCAGATAACGTGCGTTAGCGCTCTGGTGGTCGTCGATAGCGTGCGGCAGTGGTATTAAAAATGACGGGCGGCCGGCAGCAGCGAGCTCACAAACGGTGAGCGCGCCGGCACGGCAGACCACCAGATCAGCCCATTCGTAAGCGCCACTCATGTCAGCAATAAAGGCTTCAACATCGGCGCGCACGCCAGCGGTCTCATAAGCTTCTCGAGCAACTAGCGAGTGCTGCTTGCCACACTGATGAACCACTTGCGGACGCTGCTCCTGCGGCAAACGGCTGAGCGCATCGGGCAATAACGTGTTCAATGGCATCGCACCCAAGCTGCCCCCCAATACCAGCAAACGCATCGGGCGTTCGCCGTTCCAGGTAAGTGCAGGCACTCGGAAAATCTCTTCGCGCACGGGGTTGCCAGTGCTGCGACGACGCTCATCTGCCGGAAAGCTACCTGCAAAACCCTCGCAGCAACGACGAGCGAAACGCGACAGCAGACGGTTAGCGGTACCTACTACGGCGTTCTGCTCGTGAATCACGACGGGAATGCGGCGCAACCAAGCAGCCAAGCCACCGGGACCCGTTACGTAACCGCCAGCGCCCAGCACAAACACTGGCCGTAGTTCGGCCAGCAGCTTCAACGATTGCCCCAGCGCACGAACGATACGGAACGGCGCTTTGAGCAGATCCAGCGTGCCTTTGCCGCGCAACCCTTGAATGTCGATGTAATGAATTGGGAAGCCGGCTTGCGGTACCAGGTCTACTTCAATGCCGCGGTTGGTGCCCAACCAGTGCACGTCATAACCTTGGTCGCGCAGCAAACGGGCGCAGGCCAATGCTGGGAATACATGTCCACCGGTACCACCCGCCATTACCAATACAGTCTTAGTCATTGCCGGCCTCCCGCAGTGCCTGTCTACGCTCCCAATCGATCCGCAGCAGCAGACCCAAAGAAACGCAGCACACCACCAAAGAACTGCCGCCATAACTTAGGAAGGGTAAAGTCAGACCTTTAGTCGGTAGCAAGCCAATGTTTACGCCAACGTTAATCAGCACCTGCCCGCACCACATGATCGCCAGGCCGTACGCCAGATACGCGGAGAACATCATGCCCGCGCGCTCGGCCCACAAGCCAACGTATAACGCCCGCACTGCGACGAAGATCAGCAAAGCAAAGGCGGCTAATGCGCCGACCATGCCAAGCTCTTCAGCAAGCACGGAAAATACGAAATCGGTATGCGCTTCAGGCAGGTAAAACTGCTTTTGAATGCTGTTACCCAGCCCAACGCCCAGCCACTCACCACGACCAAAAGCGATCAGCGCCTGAGTGAGCTGATAACCCGTGCCGTAGGGGTCTTCCCAAGGATTGAGGAAGCCGGTCAGACGCTGCAAGCGGTAGGGTTCGAACGCGACCAGCAAACCGGCCAGCCCGCCAAGGGAACCGAACAGCAGTAGAAAGCGAAACAAACCAACACCACCGAGGAACAGCATGCCGGTGGCAGCGCCCATCAACACGACGGTGGCGCCGAAATCGGGTTCAATGATCAACAGCCAAGCCATGGGACCGAGCACCATGAAAGGCTTGATAAAGCCGAACCATTGCTCCTTCACTTCTTCCTGGCGGTGCACTAGATAACCGGATAGAAAAACCACGGCGAAGAGTTTGGCCAGCTCCGATGGCTGCACGTTGATCGGGCCTACTGCAATCCAGCGCCAGCTACCGTTAACCTCACGACCGATGCCCGGAATCAACACTGCCAGCAGCAAGGCAAAACCTAAAAACAGCAGCGGAAAGCGGAACTGTTCCCACAACCGCACCGGTACTGCGAGAGTTGCAGCCATCGCGATTAGACCGATCAACAGATAGACGATCTGCCGATTCATGTAATACAGCGGATCACCCAGGCGCCCGGCAGCTACTTCCATGGAGGCTGAGGAGACCATAACCAATCCAAGCGCCAGCAAACACAGCGAGCCAACCAGCAGCGGCAAGTCCATATCGAAACGACGTTCGCCAATCAGCGGCGCGCTGGCATCACGGGCAGTGGCTAGCCAATTCATGCGCTAAGCCTCCCTACCGCTTCGGCGAACAGCTGGCCGCGCTCTTCAAAATTTTTGAACATATCCAGGCTGGCGCACGCTGGCGACAGCAGCACCGCATCACCGGGCTGCGCCTTGTTGGCCGCAGTAAGCACCGCCGCGTCGAGGGTTTCGACTCGCGTTACATCCAGCGACTCGGGCAGTACGGCTGCCAACTTATCGGCATCTCGACCCAGCAGCACGACTGCACGGCAATACTTAACTGACGGCGCACTCAGCGGCTTAAAATCAGCGCCCTTGCCGTCGCCGCCAGCGATCAGCACCAGCTTGCCGTCAATATCCGCACCCAAGCCGTTGATAGCAGCCAACGCAGCGCCTACGTTGGTGGCTTTAGAGTCATCGAAGTAGCTGACCGCTGCGTGCTCACCCACCCACTGGCAACGATGCGGTAAGCCGGCAAAATGACGCAGGGTTTCCAGCATCGGCTCCATGGGCAAGCCGACTGCGTGTCCGAGTGCCAGGGCAGCCAGCGCATTGGACTGATTGTGTGCACCGCGCATTTTTAACTCGCGAGTCGGCATCAGCGGTTCAAATTGGAATGCCAGCCAGCTTTCGCCTTCGTGCTCCAACAAGCCGAAGCCTTTGAAATCAGGACGCGACAAGCCAAAACTGAAGCAGGGCAACTGATCCGCTACCAGAGGGCGCGACAAAGCATCATCCCGGTTGATCAGAATTTGCTCTGCACCACGGAATACCCGGTGTTTGGCTAAGTGATAGGCAGCCAGACCGCTGTAGCGGTCCATGTGATCTTCGCTTACGTTCAATACAGTGGCCACGCGCGCGTTCAAGCGATCAGTCGTTTCCAGCTGGAAGCTGGAAAGTTCGAGCACATAAAGGGAGGCGTTCTGATCCAGCAAGTCCAGCGCCGGAGTACCCAAGTTGCCGCCCACAGCCACATCGATGCCCGCGGCTGAAGCCATCTCGCCAACCAGCGTAGTGACCGTACTTTTGGCATTGGAACCGGTGATCGCAACAATCGGTGCTTTGGCCTCGCGAGCAAACAGCTCTATATCGCCGACGATGGATACGCCTGCTTTCGCAGCGACCTGCAGCGCTGGCGTGCTCAAGGCAACGCCAGGACTGACAATGAGTTCGCCAGCGGAGCACAACAGCTGCTCATCCAGCTCACCGAGATACAGATCAGCCATGGGCGCGAAGCGTTTCAGCTTATCCAGCCCTGGCGGATTCTGACGGGTATCAACCACGGCAAACGACAGGCCTCGGCCCGCCAAATAACGGGCAACCGAGAGCCCGCTACTGCCGAGCCCGACGATGATCCGTTGTTTGTCCGTGGTAATCAGTGACACCTTAATTTCCTCAGCGCAGCTTAAGAGTGGCTAAACCGATCAGCACCAGTACCACGGTGATGATCCAGAACCGTACGATCACGCGCGGCTCAGGCCAGCCTTTCAATTCAAAATGGTGGTGAATCGGCGCCATACGAAATACCCGGCGCCCGGTCAGCTTGAACGACGCTACCTGCACAATGACCGACAGCGTCTCCACTACAAAAATACCGCCCATGATGAACAACACAATTTCTTGGCGCACGATGACCGCGATCACACCCAACGCGGCGCCCAGCGCCAGAGCGCCGACATCGCCCATAAAGACTTGCGCGGGATAAGTGTTGAACCAGAGAAAACCCAAACCGGCACCCAGTAAGGCGCCACAGAAAATAATCAGCTCGCCCGCGCCTGGCACATAGGGGATCAGCAAGTATTCAGCAAACTTGGCGTTACCCGACAGGTAAGCAAAAATACCCAGCGCACCACCCACCATAACGGTGGGCATGATGGCTAAACCGTCCAGCCCATCGGTCAAGTTAACCGCGTTACTGGAGCCAACGATGACGAAGTAGGTCAGCACCACAAAGAAAGCGCCTAACTGGAACTCAATGTGCTTGAAGAAAGGAACAATCAGCGTGGTTTCGACGGGCGTTTGCGCGTGCATGTAAAGAATCACCGCAGCAGCCAAACCAAAAACTGATTGCCAAAAATACTTCCAGCGCGAAGGCAGACCGCGAGAATTTTTTTCCACCACTTTGCGATAGTCGTCCACCCAGCCCACTGCGCCGAAGCTAAAGGTGACGCCGAGCACTACCCACACGTAGATATTGCTCAAGTCAGCCCACAGCAGAGTGCTGACACCAATGGCGACGAGAATCAGCGCGCCACCCATGGTTGGCGTACCGGCCTTAGATAAATGCGATTGCGGACCGTCATTGCGTACAGATTGTCCGATCTGGCGAAAGCTGAGCGTGCGAATCATCCAGGGACCGAGAAACAGCGCCATTGCCAGTGCGGTCAGCACGCCCAAGATACCGCGCAGGGTCAAATACTGAAAAACCGAGAACCCGGAGTAGAACTGCTGTAGAAATTCGGCAAGTAAAAGCAACATATCAGCTGACCCTGTTTTTGTTATTTTGCGTGTCAGCCGAGGCCGTGAGACCGGCTACAACCTCGTCCATGCCCGCACTGCGCGAGCCTTTCACCAACACTTGCGTGCTGATATCCAGACGCCCTTTGAGCGCCTCGATCAAATCTTGCTTACTGGCAAACAATTGACCGCGCTCGCCAAATGCCTGAACCGCCAGGGCCGACAGCTTACCGACAGCGTATAACCCATCCAGCCCTTGAGCGCGGGCATATTCGCCGATTTCGGTATGACTGGATTCAGCCCAATCGCCAAGTTCACCCATGTCGCCTAGCACCAGAATGCGGGTGCCTTGCAAGCTGGCCAACAGCTCAACTGCGGCTTTAACCGAATCGGGATTGGCGTTGTAGCTGTCATCAATGATTTGCGCCCCGGCAACCCCCGCAGCAGAGTTGCCGCGACCCGGCACCGGCGCCAGCTCTGCAAGCCCCGCGCTAATGCACTCGAGCGATACGCCGGCAGCCAAGGCCGCGCCAGCAGCAGCCAGTGCATTGGCAACATTGTGCTTGCCGCGCAACTGCAGCTGCACTTTCACTGCGCCAACCGGGGTTTCCAGCTGGAATGCCGGGCAGCCCATACCATTAAGCTCAATCATTTCAGCGCGCAGCTGCGCGGTTGGATTTTTCAAGCTGAAGGAGCAGCAGCTACGTTTGCTGCCAAGTAATTGATACCACTGCTCGAACCAGGCGCTGTCCAGATTGAGGATCGCCTCTCCGCCATCTGGCAGTTCACTGACAATTTCGCCCTTGGTCTTGGCAATGCTTTCGAGACTGCCGAAGCGACCTACGTGGGCCATTTCAGCATTGGTCAGCACACTAATCTGTGGTTTGGCCAAACTCATGGTGTAAGCAATGTCACCCGCAGCGGCAGCGCCCATTTCAATGACGGCGTAGTCATGCGTTGGCAACAGGCGCAGCAGCGTCAGCGGCACACCCAGTTCGTTGTTCAGGTTACCTTCGGTTGCTAACACGCTACCCGCGTGACGCAGAATGCAGGCCAGCATCTCCTTGACGGTGGTTTTACCACTGGAACCGGTAATCGCGATTACCCGCCCCGCAAAGCCATCACGTGCCAACGCCGCCAACTGACCCAGCGCCAGCTGACAGTCGTGGACCAACAGTTGCGGCAACTCATCGTCGACCAGATACTCGACCATGGCCGCCGCCGCGCCTTGCTCACGGGCCTGAGCAACATAATCGTGCCCATTTACCCGGCTACCGGACAAAGCGACAAACAAGCCACCCGCCTGTACGTTGCGCGCATCAATACTGACGCTATCGAAATGGGTATCTACGCCGTTCATGGTGGCGGCCAGAGGCTTCAGCAGTTCAGAGAGGCGGATTGCTTCAAGCATGTGTCGCCTCCCACTGCAGCAGCGCTTGGCGCGCGTGTTCAATATCGCTGAAGGGATGACGCACGCCTTCAATCTCCTGATAGGTTTCATGCCCTTTGCCGGCAAGTAAAATCACATCGCCGACGCCTGCTGCGCTAATCGTCTCGGCGATCGCGGCAGCACGGTTGGGTATGACGGTAGCGAGGCCGCTACGTTCCATCCCTTGGCAAATTTGCTCAATAATCTGTTGTGGTGGCTCGCTGCGTGGGTTGTCGCTGGTGACGACAATGGCGTCGGCACACTGCTCGGCAACTTGCGCCATCAACGCACGCTTGCCCTTGTCACGGTCACCACCGCAGCCAAATACACAGACGACCCGGCCGCTAGCGTGCTCATGTAATGCGGCGAGCGCTTTGTCCAGTGCGTCAGGGGTATGCGCATAATCGATCACTACAAGCGGCGCGGCACCGCCACCCAGACGCTGCATGCGGCCCGCTGGGGGCTGTAATTCGGCCGCCAGCTCTACTGCTTGTGACAAGGGAACCTTTAGCGCACTCAGACTCGCGATGACCGCCAGCAGGTTGCTAAGGTTAAAGCTGCCGAGCAGCGCACTGCGTAACTGGAACGTTTCGCCCTGACCGTGCAACGTGGAGCGCACGCCCTTGCTGTCGTATGCCGTGTCGCTGCAATAAAGCGAGGCCCGCGCATCCTCGAGGCTATAGCTGATGACGGGGGCTACACTCTCTGCGGCTAATTGGCGGCCAAACTCATCATCTATATTAATGACTGCGGCTAGCAGCGGCCGCTTGAACAGCAATGCCTTGGCAGCGCCGTATGCCGACATGTCGCCGTGATAATCGAGGTGATCACGGCTCAGGTTGGTGAATATCGCAACGGCGTAACTCACGCCTTCAACACGCCCTTGATCCAGCGCATGGGAAGACACTTCCATCGCCACATGGCTCGCACCCTGGGCATGCAGCCGAGCCAGTTGCGCCTGAACCAGCAGCGGGTCTGGCGTGGTCATGCCGTGCTCTGTCAGCTGGCCAAGCATGCCGCTGCCCAGCGTGCCAATCACACCACAAGGTTTCTGGGCTGCAGTCAGCGCCTGGGCGAGCATCAGGCTAACGCTGGTTTTGCCGTTAGTGCCTGTAACGCCAATGGCGCTAAGCTGTTGACTAGGCTGCCCATAGAACACGCCAGCCAATTTGGACAACTGCTGCTGTAAACCAGGAACAGCTATCGCCGGCACAGGCAGCGCTGTTAACTGATAGCCAGCAGGTTCATAAGCGACCGCTGCCGCGCCCGCTGCCACCGCCTGAGTAATATAATCCCGTCCATCCTGCTGCAAGCCCGGCACGGCAAAAAACAGATCGCCAGCCTGCACACGACGGCTATCCATCGTCATGCCGCCAATCTCAAGATCAGCAGTCGTCAGCTCGGGGAACAGCTGGGTAAGTTTCATCCGCGCTCCCTGCTAGCTGGGGGCGCTGGCAGCTCAACTTGCTGCATTTCACCTAAGTTATCTGGGGCAATGTTCATCAAGCGCAGCGCGTTGGACATCAAGCCACTGAACACCGGCGCCGCCACCAAGCCGCCGTAGTAGCCGCCTTTGCTTGGCTCATCAATAACGATCGCAATTGCAATACGCGGATTGGTACTTGGACCATAACCGGCGAACAGCGAACGGTAGGAATCTTCTTTATAACCTTTACTGGAGGTGCTGGCCTTGCGCGCCGTACCGCTCTTGCCAGATACGTGGTAACCCGGAACCCGCGCACGGTAGGTGCCGCTATCGGCTTCAATTACGTTCTGCAACATGCCTTGCACTGTTTTGGCCGCTGCCTCGTTCAGCACCTGTTGCGGCTCTGGACGATTCTCCACGCGCAATAGTGACATCGGTACCTTGCGGCCATCGTTAGCGAGAATCGAGTAAGCCTGCGCCAGCTGTACGGCGGTAACCGACAAACCATAACCATAAGACAGTGCGGCAGTCTCAGCTGAGCGCCACTCACGATAACTAGGCAGCTTGCCAACCCGCTCGCCAGGGAACCCAAGACCGGTATATTCGCCCAGCCCCACACTTTGCATCGCATCGTGAACCGCTTGTCCGCCGATATCGAGTGCAACTTTGCTCATGCCGACGTTACTGGACTTAAGCAAAATACCGCTCAGATCCAGCACACCACCCGGCGCACGAGACACGTCACGAATGGTGTATCGACCGATGCGCAGTGTGCCGGGATACACGTTCACCGTATCGGTTGGCTTCCAACGACCACTCGCCAACGCGGCGGTCATGGAGATCGGCTTCATGGTTGAACCGGGCTCGAATACGTCGATGATGGCGCGATTGCGCATCATGCCTGGCTGCAGGTTGGAACGATTGTTTGGGTTATAACTGGGATGATTGACCATCGCCAGAACCTCACCGGTACGCACATCCAGCATCACGATCGAGCCGGCCTTGGCTTCGAACTCCTTCATACCTTCACGCAATTCGCGGTGAGCCAAATACTGCAGCCGCAAATCAATCGACAACTTAAGATCGTTGCCTGGCCGCGCATTGCTAACTACCTGCACATCTTTAATCAGACGTCCACGGCGATCTTGCAGGACCTGACGCTTTCCGGGAACGCCTTCCAGCCACTGGTCATAAGCGAGCTCCAGCCCTTCCTGACCTTTTTCATCCACGTTGGTAAAGCCAACCAAATGCGCCGCCACCTCACCTGCAGGGTAGAAGCGGCGATATTCTTCAATGCTGTAGACGCCGTGTACCTTGAGCGCCATGACTGCTTCACCATCAACCGGCGTCATCCGGCGACGTAAATAGATGAACTCTTTGTCGGCATTGGCTTTCAGACGGGCGCGAAAGGTAGATAGGTCGGTACCGAGCACGCGAGCCAGATCAGCCCAATGCGTTTCTTGATTGATCAACTGTGATGGGTTGGCCCAAATGGTCAGCACTGGCGTACTCACGGCCAAGGGCTCGCCGTTGCGGTCGGTAATCTGTCCACGATGCGCGGGGATAGGCACGTGCCGCACACTGCGCTTGTCGCCTTGGCTTTTCAGAAAGCCTTCATCCAACACGTGCAGCTCGACAATACGCCAAGCCACGGCCACGCAGCACAAGCCCAGCAAGCCAATTACCAGACGAAAACGCCAAGGATGCAAACTGCCATTGGGCTTGAAACCGAGCTTCTTCATGGCTGCACCAAAATTACGTCAGCTGGTTCAGGCACATGCATGCCCAACTGCTCGGTCGCGATGCGTTCGATACGGCTATAAGCCGTCCAGGTGCTCTGCTCAAGCACCAACCTGCCCCATTCAGCCTGCGCCTTCTCGCGTACTTCTATTTCAGCCGCCAATTCGTTTAACAACAAACGGCTCCAATGTGCACTGTAAGACACCGCCAGAGCGCTGATCACGACCACTACGCCCACAAGCAGCAACAAGCCACTACCTGCTGGCAAGTTGCGCTGTGGTTTGATCAGTTGCTCTGACGCGCCCATTAGCGTTTCTCCGCGATACGCAGCATGGCGCTACGCGACCGAGGATTAGCAGCCACTTCGGCGGCAGACGGCTTAATCGCCTTACCAACCAAATTGACTGAAACAGGAATATCGATATCGCGGATAGGCAGGTCACGGGGCAGCGGCGCGCCTTTGGCTTCGCGGCGCATGAACTGCTTCACCATGCGATCTTCCAGCGAGTGAAAGCTGATCACCACCAAACGCCCGCCGGGAGCTAACGATTCAACTGCCGCACGCAAACCGTCTGCCAGGTCTTCCAGTTCGCGGTTAATGAAAATACGAATACCCTGAAATGCTCTGGTGGACGGATTCTTGCCCTTCTCCCACGCCGGATTCGCTTCCTTAATCACCTCGGCCAGATCGGCTGTGCGAGTAAAGGGTTGCTGCGCGCGGCGCGTAACCACGGCTCGCGCCATGCGCTTGGAAAAACGCTCCTCGCCGTACTCTTTAAGCACGGTGGCGATGTCTGCCTCAGCGGCGCTATTGACCCAATCGGCAGCGCTCTGACCCATGCCGGGGTTCATGCGCATATCCAACGGGCCATCATTCATGAAGCTGAAACCGCGCTCAGGATCGTCTAGCTGGGGTGAAGAAACCCCAAGATCTAACAGGATGCCATCAACCTTGCCGTGCAAACCCCGGTCCTTGAGCTCTTGCGCCATGTCAGCAAATGAACGCTGCACAACGACAAAGCGGCCGTCTATGGCCGCCAGCTCGTTACCCGTCCGGATGGCTTCCGGATCTTTATCGAAGGCGATCAAGCGGCCTCCCGGCGCTAACCCCGACAAGAGCGCGCGACTATGGCCGCCGCGTCCGAAGGTGCCGTCGACATACAAACCATCTGGCTTAATAGCCAGACCTTCCAGCGCTTCATTCAGCAGTACGCTGACATGTTGGTAATCGGCGTGCGCGGTCATAGGCTTAAGGAATGCAGTTCCACCGGTAACTCACCGGCGTCCTGCGATTCTTCCAAGTAGGCGCTGGTGGTGGCCGTCCAGGCCTCTTCACTCCAGAGCTCGAATTTATTGATTTGCCCAACCAGCATGACTTTTTTATCCAGCCCGGCGTGATCGCGCAGCAACGGTGGGATGACGAAGCGGCCGTTGCTGTCCAGCTCCAGATCATTGGCATTACCAATCAACAGGCGCTGCAGGCGTTTAACCGCAGGATTCATGTTCGGCGCTGAGCGCAACTGCGCTTCAACCGCTTCCCATTCCTGCAAGGGGTAGATCCACAAGCAACGCTCTTCGAGGGCGATGGTCGCCACCAACTGACCGCCACAGGACTCCATCAAGCGATCGCGATAGCGCGCAGGCATCGCGAGTCGCCCTTTGGCGTCCAGATTGATGGCGTTGGATCCTCGAAACACGCTTTCTACCTTCCCCGTTAATGAGCTGGCGCTTAACGCCAATTTTTCCCACTTTTATCCACTTCGTACCACTTTGGCACACTATAGAAACGCACTGACACAGCGTCAAGCAGACAAATGAGGGAAAAAGCCTTGCAGAGCAGGGGTTTAGCACTAAAAAAGGGAGGATTACCTAGAATCAAAGTAAAGCAAGGAGGGCAAAGCGGAGACAAAGCAAACAGATCCCCTCACAACTTAAAGTGAATTATGAAGAGTAAGATTCTTTTGATCTAAAAGAGAAGGGAGTCACAACAAGAAGAAGAAAAAATAAGAGTTGGCCTGTAAGCCGGGTTCTGTCGAGAACAGTCATTCCTCTGGGATCGCCATCACTGACAACCTCTAGCAACCTACCCGAATCCAGTGCGGGCCACACCGATGGATTCCTATTTGGTCTTGCTCCGAGTGGGGTTTACCACGCCACAGACTGTTACCAGCTGCGCGGTGCGCTCTTACCGCACCTTTTCACCCTTACCGGCGCTTGCGCGCTTAGGCGGTCTGCTCTCTGCTGCACTTTCCGTAGGCTCACGCCTCCCAGGCGTTACCTGGCACTCTGCCCTATGGAGCCCGGACTTTCCTCCCTGCCAGCGCCTTGCGGTGCCGACACAGCGACTGTCCAGCCAACTCTTGGCGGCAAGGTTAGTCGCCTTCGCCACACAGAGCAAGTAGAAAAGACGACGACAAAGCGTGGGTCAGCTGGATTCTTCGCCACGTTGCAGTGCCAACTGGTACAAGTGATTTTTACGACCACCCGTTATTTGCGCCGCTAGGCGGGCTGCTTGCTTGACCGGCAACTCCTGCAGCAACGCATCCAACACTCGCATTGCCTCGGCCGAAACCTCATCGGACACTGGCGCAGCCGCACCCTCAACCACCAACACACATTCACCGCGCTGCTGGTTACTATCACCCCGCACCCAGTCAGCAAGCTCTGCCACGGGCGCAGAGCGCAAAGTCTCAAAGGTTTTTGTCAGCTCGCGGGCTAAGACCACGCGTCGTTCAGGCCCGAGAATCTCACGCATATCATCCAGACACTCCAGCAAGCGATGCGGCGCCTCATAGACCATCCAGGTGCGCTGCTCTGCTGCAAGCCCTTCCAAACGTTGACGACGACCGTGCGACTTGGCTGGCAAAAAACCTTCAAAGGCGAAACGGTCTGACGGCAAGCCTGCGGCGCACAGCGCAGCAATCAAGGCACAGGCACCCGGCAGAGGCGAAACCCGCACGCCCGCTTCGCGCGCTTGACGCACCAGGTGATAGCCAGGGTCAGAAATCAACGGCGTGCCAGCATCCGAGATCAGCGCTAGATCGTCGCCGGCCAGCAATCGAGCCACCAAACGTTCACCTTTGCCACGCTCGTTATGGTCGTGGCATGCGGTCATCGGCGTACCAATACCAAAGTGCTGCATCAGTCTGGCGCTGTGCCGCGTATCTTCGGCGGCAATCAAAGCGACAGAGCGTAATACCTCCAGCGCGCGTGGCGTAATGTCCTGCAGGTTACCTATTGGCGTGGCAACCACAAAGAGCGTGCCGGTAGTGATCGTCATATAAGCTCCCGATAGTAATCTGTGACGCATTGTACAGGAGAGATGCGCACCACAGCGATTGCCTGGAGATTGGCAGGGGCCTTGGTTACAATGCAGGTACTGTTTATCTCAAGGGGAGCGCTGTCGCTGCGACCCACCGCGTAAGGACACTCCGCATGCCCCGCAATCTACGCCTGCCCGTACTCGCCATTGCTCTTTCCTGGCTAGTGGTCGGCTGCTCCTCCCAGCCCACACAACTGGACGATCTGCCGAGAACACCGCAGGCCTCCGTCGACCAACTGTTAAAAGATGCAGAGGGCGAATCCGGACCGCAAGCAGAGTTGCTGCGCCTTTATGCAGCTCAAGCAGCCATGCAATCTGGCGACGCGGAGCGCACCCAGCTTATTTTGCAACGCATCCCTCAGAGCAAGCTGCCCAGCGATCAACAGATTCGTTTCAGCGAACTGCAAGCGCAAAGTGCACTGGCCATCGGCGATAACGCCGGCGCTCAGCGCGCCATCCAACACCCCTCGCTGCAACAGCTCGACAGCCGCCCACTAGACGAACAACTGCGCGTCCAACAGCTGCGTGCCGATATCTACGATGCCAACGAAAAACCAGTCGAGGCCGCCCAAGAGCGGATGTTCATCGACAGCCTGCTACCCGCCAACGCCCAAGCCAGCAACCAGCAAGCCATCTGGGACAGCTTGGCCAAAGCGAGCACCACTGACTTGCAGGCGGCATCGAACAAAGCGACTGGCGAATTTGCCGGCTGGGTACAACTGGCTTTGATCAATCGCCAAAACAGCAACCTTGATCTGCAAATTCAAGCCCTGCAGGCATGGCGCGAGACTTATCCAACTCACCCAGCCAACAGCAAATTACCAAAAGCAATGGAGCAGTTGCAGGAGCTGCAAGCCAGCCGCCCAACCCATATTGGTTTATTACTACCGTTCAGCGGCCCGCTGGCCAATGTTGCACAGGCGCTGCGCGACGGCTTCTTGGCCGCCCAATACCAGGCGCAGAGTCAGGGTATAGAGCAGCCACAAGTTACGCTGTACGACAGCACTCAATATGTTGACGCATTGCAGGCACTGAACCAGGCCAAATCAGAAGGCGTTCAATGGATCATAGGCCCGCTGGAGAAAGACAAAGTCGCTTATCTTGCCGCCCTTCCCAACTTGCCGCTGCCGGTGCTCTCGCTAAATTACAGCGAGCAACAAGGCAACAACGCGCTGACGTTCTATCAGTTTGGTTTAGCACCAGAAGACGAGGCACGCTCCGCCGCTATGCGCGCCTGGGAAGATGGCCGTCGCCGTATGGCTACGCTGTCCACCAATGACGATTGGAGCCAGCGCGCCAATCATGCCTTCAAGCAACAATGGGAAGCACTCGGTGGTGAGCTGATTGGACAAGAAATTGTCGACCAGCCCGCTACTGTTGCGAACCAAATGGGCGAGCTGCTGAAGATTCGTCAAAGCGAGCGCCGCGCCAATACGATTCAAGACATTCTCGGCAACGTAAAAGCCCTACCCACTCCACGCCAGGATCTGGACGCGTTGTTCCTGGCAGCGACCCCACTACAAGCCAGACAGATAAAACCCACACTGGCATTCCAGTACGCAGCAGCGCTGCCCGTTTATGCGACATCGCATTCTTATCAAGTAGACCCAAGCGGCTCCCAGAACACCGACTTGGATGGCTTGCTGGTCGCGGAAACGCCTTGGCTACTTGAGCAGGACGATCCTCTGTACCAGAGCGTCACCGCCAGCTGGCCGCAAGCGGCGGGGCCGCTTGGCCGGCTCTATGCGATGGGTATAGACGCCCAACGCATTTTCAGTCGGCTGCCGCAAATGCGACAGTACCCTGACACCCGCATAGAGGGCGCCACCGGTCTGCTGTCGCTAACCCAAGGCGGCCGCATTCAGCGTGACCTGGCCTGGGGCCAGATTGAAGACGGCTTGCTCAAGCCTGCAGTCATCGATAACGATTTCTGATGCTACGCTTCACCGCCAAGCAGCGCGTCGGCAACCAAGCCGAAGCTTTGGCTGAACAAATCATGTTGCGTGCCGGTCTAAGCTGTCTCGCGCGCAATTACCGGTGCAAGCAGGGCGAGCTTGATCTGGTCATGCGTGACGGGGATACAGTAGTATTCGTAGAAGTGCGTTACCGGCGCCAAACGTGCTGGGGTGGCGCGGCGGAAAGTGTCGACAAGCCAAAGCAACAACGCGTCATTTTGGCTGCACAGCACTTTCTTCTTCACCACCCAAGACTGGCCAACCGCCCCTGCCGCTTCGATGTTATTGCCGCCGAAGGCAATTCCGCGGATCCGGCTGCTTATAACTGGATCCGAGAGGCTTTCACTTGCTAGCGAGTTCTCCTATGGACATGCAACACAGAATTAGACAGCTGTTCACCGACAGTATCGAAACCAAGACACGCGCCATGGACATTCTTGGCCCGAGCATTGAGCAAGGCAGCCAAGTGATGGTCAATGCCCTGCTGAATGAAGGAAAAATACTAACCTGTGGCAACGGCGGCTCCGCCGGTGACGCCCAGCACTTCTCGTCTGAGCTACTTAATCGCTTCGAGCGCGAGCGTCCCAGCCTGCCGGCCATTGCGCTGACGACCGATGCCTCTACCATCACCTCAATAGCCAATGATTACAGCTTTGAAGAGGTTTTTTCCAAGCAAATTCGGGCCCTCGGCCAACCCGGCGATATATTGCTGGCGATTTCCACCAGCGGCAATTCAGCCAATATCATGCAAGCCATCCAGGCAGCGCACGACCGCGAAATGTTGGTGGTCGCCCTGACCGGTCGTGATGGCGGCGCCATGGCCTCTCTACTGCTCCCTGAGGACGTAGAGATTCGGGTTCCAGCTCGCTCCACTGCTCGCATCCAGGAAGTTCACCTGCTTGCGATACACTGCCTGTGCGACCTGATTGACCGTCAACTGTTTGGGAGTGAGGAATGACACGTTTTATTGCTGTAGCACTACTGGTGACGCTATCGGGCTGCACCAGCGTATTAACCTCAGCGCGCGACACCCCAATCGAAGACGACCGCGGCACTCGTTCGCTGGGTAGCAGCATTGATGATCAGTTCATCGAAACCAAAGTATCGGTAAACGTCAACAAGGCGCATCCTGACATTGAAAGCCAGGGGCGCATTTCAGTTACTAGCTACAATGGTGTGGTGCTATTGGCTGGCCAGGTACCAAGGCAGGATCTACTGCCGCTGGCTGAACAGGCTGCCAAGAACACGCAAAAGGTAAAGGTGGTGCATAACGAGCTGACCGCCAGCAGTCCTTTGTCGTTAATGGCGCGTAATCAAGATGCGCTGATCACCACCAACCTTAAGACCCGCATGCTGACTTCCGGCAATATTCCAGGCAGCCGCATCAAGGTGGTCACTGTGGCAGGTGTAGTTTATCTCATGGGACTGGTAACCCAGAACGAGGCTTCGCTAGCTGTAGCTGAAGCCCAGCAAGTGGGTGGCGTTCAGCGCATTGTGAAGCTGTTCGAATACATCGACTAATAAATGCCAAGCAATAAAAAAGCGCCACATTCAGATTGAATGTGGCGCTTTTTTATACACTAAGCTCTGTCAGAAATAACTAGCTGAGCAGCGCTATTTGACTACCTTAAGTGATGGACGACCACCCTCAGGTTTGCCAGGCGCTTTAGCGGAGGGACTTGAACCTTCGCTCGGTGGCGGCACCACAGGCTCCACTTCAAACACCATGCCTTGGCCATTTTCACGAGCATAAATCGCCATGACTGCCCCCGCCGGAACCCACACCTGCTGTGCAACACCACCGAAACGACCGTCAAAACAGATACGGTCATTATCCATATCTAATTGACGAACCGCGCTCGGCGACAAATTGAGAACGATTTGCCCGTCTTCTACAAATCCCACAGGCACTGCGGTCTCGGGAAAATCAGCATTCACCAATAGATATGGCGTGCACTGATTATCCAGAATCCAATCATACAGCGCTCGAATCAGGTAGGGACGACTGGAATTCATCTCCGTCATGCCTTACTCCTCTAGTTGCGTCGAATGAGTTACTGCATTTCCTTCTCGGCAGAAGAGAGACTGGCAATGAAACCCTCGCGCTTGAACACCCGGTCCATGTAGTCCTGTAATGGCTTAGCCTGCTTGGGCAACTCGACACCCAACTCAGGCAAACGCCAAAGTATAGGAGCTATGCAGCAGTCCACCAGACTGAACTCGTCACTCATAAAGAACGGCATTTCAGCAAATACTGGAGCAACCCCAGTCAGACTTTCACGCAACTCTTTTCGCGCCTTGGTGACCGCAGTAGGCGCACTTTTGGCATCAGCAATGATATCGACCAACCGGCACCAGTCGCGCTGCACTCGATACATCAGCAAGCGGCTATTGGCACGCGCTACTGGGTAGACCGGCAGCAGTGGAGGATGCGGAAAACGCTCATCCAGATACTCCATCATGATATTTGGCTCATACAGCACCAGATCACGATCAAGCAACGTGGGAACACTGTTGTAAGGGTTGGTTTCAGCCAGCTCTTGGGGGTGATTGTCAGGCTCTACATCAACCACATCGACGGTTACACCCTTCTCTGCCAGTACTATACGTACCCGATGACAGTAGTGGTCACGTGGATCGGAGAAAAAAGCCATCGAGGAACGCTTGTTGGCGGTAACGCCCATAAATCAACCCTCATCCTTTAGCGGACTGCGGCAAGCACACTAAATGCAGCATGAAACACAAGAAAACGCGAGCTTCTGCCCACGCAAACGAAACGGCATTATACCCTAGAAACAAGTGCGCGCCCCAAAGGGCGCGCACCAATCATCAGCAAATACCGGCGATCAGTGAATGTCGCGCCAGTATTCACGTTTAAGCAGGTAAGCAAACACAAACAAGAAAGCCAGATACAGCAGAACGTAGACACCAATACGCTGACGCTCTAGCTTGACCGGGTCTGCCGAGTAGGCCAGAAAGGTCACCAGGTTACGCACTGTGGTATCGAACTCTTCTTCGCTCTGGGTTCCGGTGTCAGGCACGATAGTCAGCACGTCGCACTGCTCATCCTGCATGATATCGCCAGTCAAGGTATCACGCTTGACCTTGCCATCATGATCTTTCACCGGCATAGCCTTGCAACCCACCACCTGACGACCCTGCAGCTCAGCCATCACGTTGGGCATACCGACATTGGCGAACACCTTATTATTGACACCAAGCGGACGCTCGGGATCTTCATAGAACGTTCGCAAGTAGGTATATAACCAATCAGTACCCCGCACACGAGCCACCAAGGTTAAGTCCGGCGGCGCAGCACCGAACCAGGTCTTGGCATCATCATGACGCATACCGTTCTTCATGTGCTCACCGATCAGCGTACCTTCGGTGAAAACGAGATTGTCGAGCATCAACTGATCGGGAATGCCTAAATCATTCGCTACGCGCTCGTAACGCTGATACTCGGCCGAATGGCAGCCCATGCAGTAGTTAGCAAAAGTGCGCGCACCATCCTGCAATGCAGCTTTGTCTGCCAGGTCGACATTCGCTTCATCCAGCGCTACGCCGTGACCACCAGCAGCCATAGAGACCGCTGGCACCAGCGCAAAAAACAGAGCAATTAATTGTTTTTTCATCAGCCAGTAACCCTTTCCGGAACCGGTTTGGTCTTCTCCATGCTCGTGTAGAACGGCATCAGGATGAAGAACGCGAAATACAGAACGGTGCAAACTTGCGACAGCGTAGTCAGTGCGGGAGTGGACGGTATCGCGCCCAAGATCCCAAGAATCACGAAGACCACACAGAACAAGAACAGCGCAAGCTTACTCATCCAGCCCTTATAACGGATTGAACGCACCGGACTACGGTCCAGCCAAGGCAGCACGAAGAGCACCGCGATAGCGCCGCCCATGGCGACAACACCAGGGAAGGCAGAGCCAGCAATCGAGGGCACCGCACGCAGAATCGCGTAGAAAGGTGTGAAGTACCAGACTGGCGCAATATGGTCAGGCGTCTTCAACTGGTTGGCAATTTCGAAGTTCGGCTTCTCAAGGAAATAACCGCCCATTTCCGGGAAGAAGAATACGATGCCGCAGAAGATAAACAGGAAGACCACCACACCCACAATATCTTTCACTGTGTAGTAGGGATGGAAAGCGATGCCGTCGAGCGGCTTGCCGTTCTCGTCCTTGAATTTCTTGATATCGACGCCGTCAGGGTTGTTTGAGCCCACTTCGTGCAGCGCGATGATGTGCAACACCACCAAGCCCAGCAACACAATCGGCAGAGCGATGACGTGCAACGCGAAGAAACGGTTGAGCGTGATACCCGAGATCAGGAAGTCACCGCGCACCCACTGGGCCAAATCAGGACCAATAAAGGGAATCGCGCCGAACAACGAGATAATGACTTGCGCACCCCAGTATGACATCTGCCCCCAAGGCAACAGGTAACCCATGAAGGCTTCACCCATCAGCACCAGGTAGATCATCATACCAAACAGCCAAATCAGCTCACGAGGCTTCTGATAAGAGCCATACATCAAGCCGCGCAGCATGTGCATGTAAATGACGACGAAAAAGGCTGAAGCACCGGTTGAGTGCAGATAACGCAGCAGCCAGCCATACTCGACATCGCGCATAATGTATTCGACAGAGGCAAAGGCGCCATCAGCCGAAGGCTCATAACTCATGGTCAGCCAGATACCGGTAATCAGCTGGTTAACCAGCACCAGCATGGCCAGCGAGCCAAAGAAGTAGAAAAAGTTGAAGTTTTTGGGAGCGTAATATTTGGTCAGGTGATCTTCCACCACCTGATTGACCGACATCCGCTCATTAACCCACTGCATCAATTTATTCATCAAGCGCTCTCCTGATCCACGCCGATCACGACAATGTCATCAGTCTCGTAGTTATAAGGAGGCACTGGCAGGTTCAGCGGTGCAGGCTGCCCCTTGAATACGCGCCCGGACATATCGTAATGGGAACCATGACATGGGCAGAAGTAACCACCCTTCCAGTCTGCGCCCATTTCAGCAGAGGCAACTTCCGGCTTAAACAGCGGAGAACAGCCCAAGTGAGTACAAACACCCATGACAATCAGCAGCTCAGGCTTGATAGCCCGCGTCTTGCCGTCGACATAATCAGGCTGACTGGAGGCTTCGGATTGCGGATCGGCCACCTCTGAGTCGGTGTCATCCAGCAAAGCCAGCGCTTCGGGCGTGCGGTGTGAAACAAATACCGGCTGGCCGCGCCACTCAACAACAATCTGCTGACCCAGCTCAACTTTACTAACATTCACCTTCACCGGCGCACCAGCCGCTTTGGCTCTAGCGCTCGGGAACCAAGATCCCACAAAGGGGACTGCTACCCCTGCTGCTCCGGCGGCACCTACCACACTCGTAGCGGCCACCAGGAAGCGACGCCGGCCATTGTTTACGCCGTCATTACTCATCCAGTCGTCTCCCATCAGCTAAATTCAGACCTTTTCCAAGGCCTTTTTTAAGTTTTATACAGCTTGCACAAAATGAAACCGATGGTAATGAAAAACCCCTTTTTTGACAAGGTGATATCCACTTCCAAAGCAGGTAGACACTATACCGAATACAAAGCCTTCTAACCGCTAAAGACAGCATAGTTCATTGCGGCACCTTGCCGCAGACACAAAAACGCCCGGCACCTCCAGAGGAGGGCCGGGCGCTTGGAGCGCCAAAAATAATTAACGCTTGGAGTACTGAGGACGCTTACGCGCTTTACGCAGACCCACTTTCTTACGCTCAACTTCACGTGCATCGCGAGTAACGAAGCCAGCTTTACGCAGCTCGGCACGCAATGTTTCGTCATATTGCATCAGAGCACGGGTGATACCGTGACGGATGGCACCGGCTTGACCAGAGATACCACCACCGCTGACGGTGACGTACACGTCAAACTTCGAAGTGTTCTCGGTCAGCTCAAGTGGCTGACGAACAATCATGCGAGCTGTTTCACGACCAAAAAACACGTCGATGCTGCGATTGTTGATAGAGATGTTGCCAGAACCCGGACGCAGGAATACGCGAGCGGTGGCGGTTTTACGACGGCCAGTGCCGTAGTTCTGTGTCGCCGACATAGTGAACTCCTGTTAGATCTTCAGTTCTTGGGGTTGTTGTGCAGTATGCGGATGAGCAGATCCTTTGTAGACCTTCATCTTGCGATACATGGCACGACCCAGAGGGTTCTTCGGCAACATACCTTTTACGGCACTCTCAATAACACGCTCAGGAGCACGCTGGATCAGCTTCTCGAAGTTGATCGACTTGATGCCGCCCGGAAAACCGGAGTGGCTGTAGTAGATCTTATCTTGAGCCTTATTACCGGTTACGTGCACTTTCTCTGCATTGATAACGACAATGTAATCGCCAGTATCAACGTGCGGAGTGTATTCGGGCTTGTGCTTTCCGCGCAGACGTGTAGCAATCTCGGTAGCGAGACGACCCAGGGTCAGACCACTGGCATCTACTACATACCAATCACGTTTTACGGTTTCAGTTTTTGCGCTGAAGGTTTTCATTAATCCTAGCCTCAGAGGCCGCTCTAAATAAGAAGACGGCGAATCTTACAGAATGAAATGTGTTTTTACAAGACAACAAAGCCTAGAACAGACACTCAGTGGGGGCTGCGTGGGTCTGGGTGGCATCTGCGCTGTAACAACAACAACGACAGGCTAGGCATCCTGTCGAAAGTGGCGGGCATTATGTCAAGACGTTGAAAAAATACAACCTTTATTTGAATTCGTGGTCAATAATGAGCCCACATTTCGGCAACCAAGGAGCACGCCATGCAATATCGCCCCCTCGGCCGCAGCAACCTGAAAGTAAGCGCTTTATGCCTCGGCACTATGACCTGGGGTGAACAGAACTCGCAAGCGGAAGCGTTCGCCCAGATCGACCGTGCGCGTGATGCCGGCGTCAACTTTATTGACACCGCTGAGATGTATCCCGTGCCACCCAAGGCTGAAACCTACAGCGCCACCGAAACTATCATTGGTAATTTCTTTCAACAGCGCGGCGAACGTGAAAAGTGGATTCTCGCCAGCAAGATTGCCGGCCCCGGCAACGGCATGAGTTACTTGCGTGACGGGCGCACTCGATTTACCCAACAACACATCGACAGCGCTATCGACGGCAGTCTCCAGCGCCTGCAAACCGACTACATTGATCTTTATCAACTGCACTGGCCTGACCGCAGGACCAATTTTTTTGGCCAGCTAGGCTACCAACACAACCCGGATGATGAGCTAACACCCTTCGAAGACACCCTCGAAGCATTGGACAAGCAAGTCAAAGCCGGCAAGATCAGACATATCGGCCTGTCAAACGAAACACCCTGGGGCGTAAGCCGCTTCCTGCAGCTGGCCGAGGAGCGCGGCTGGCCGCGCATGGCATCGATCCAGAACCCCTACAACTTGCTGAACCGCACCTATGAGATTGGCTTGGCAGAAATGTCGCTGCGTGAGCAGTGCGGCCTGCTGGCGTACTCACCACTGGCATTTGGCGCGCTGACCGGCAAGTATCTAAATGGTCTCAAGCCGGAAAAGGGACGCCTCACACTGTTCAGCCGCTTTAACCGCTACAGCAATCCGCAGGCAGAACGAGCCTGTGCACGTTATGTTCAGCTGGCGCGCGATCACGGACTAGATCCCGCACAGATGGCACTCGCTTTCGTGACCAGGCAGCCTTTTGTTACCAGCAACATTATCGGCGCCACCAACATGGATCAGCTCAACCGAAACTTGAGCAGCGTCAATATGGGACTGACCGACAGCGTGCTGCAGGCAATTGCCGAAATCCATCAAAGCCAGCCAAACCCCGCTCCCTAAACTTCTTCGACCGTCACTGCGTGGCCGCAAACAAGCCGCCACGCAGACTTGACCGCATTGGGCAGACAAGCGAAACTCCCGGGCAAAATACGCCATTTCAGCCATCGTTGGCCGATTCAGCACAATAAGATAATCACTATGCTTGCCCGCCCTTCTACTCTGCCGCCGCTTCAACAGGTCGCTGTTCTTGCGACGGACTGCACGATTGCCTCCACTGTCATGCAAGCCAAAGACTTCTTTTATATGGCCAGTCTTAACGATGGTCGCCAGCGAGGTCTTGGCCTAAAACCCAGTTTTAGCACCCTGATCGTTGCCGCTGACGACCAACCGGCCACCAGTTTCAGCCAAGATGTGTTTCCGACTCAGGCGTGTATCGATCAAGTGGAACCACAACTGATCATCCTGCCCGCGTTCTGGGGTGAGTTCGACGAATTACTAAAGCGCTACCCGGCCGTGCTGCCCTGGCTACGCAAATCACACGCCCGCGGCGCCGTCATCGGCGCCGTCGCCAATGGTGCCTATTGGGCTGCCGCAGCCGGCTTGCTGGACGACCGCGAAGCCACGACTTACTGGCGCTACCACGACGACTTTAGCCAGCGCTTCCCCCGCGTTGTCTTGCAGCGTGACAAGCACCTAACCGACGCAGGGCAAGTACTCTGCGCTGCCGGGATCAGTTCAGGGCGCGACCTTTTTGTACATTTGGCAGACAGGCTATGCGGGCCAGGCGTCGCCCAGACGGTGGCGCGGGACGTATTTTACGAAGTGCAGCGCAGCTATACGCCGGGTGTAATCGGGTTTGGCGGACAGAAGATGCATCAGGATCTGGCAATTTTGCAGATCCAGCAATGGCTTGAAAGCCACTTTGCTGAGAAGTTTCGCTTTGAAGATGTAGCCAGCCGGCACGGCATGAGTATTCGCAATTTTATGCGCCGCTTTCAGCAGGCCACCGGAGACAAGCCGCTGCAGTACTTGCAACGACTACGTATTGAAATGGCTAAAAACCTGCTTAGCACCAGCCGCCTTAGCATCAAAACCATCAGCTACGACATCGGCTATGACGACGCCAGCTTCTTTGCCAGGCTGTTTCGTCAGCACACCGACCAGTCACCCAATCAATACCGCCGGCAATACCAGCGCCAACCAGCCGACTAATCAGGGCTTGTGGGCGCGTGCCAGGAACTCGTGGGACTGCATCTCGAGCAACCGACTTAAGGTACGCTGAAACTCGAACTCCAGTCGGCCACCGGTATACAGATCTTTTAACGCGACCTCGGCCGAAATGATCAACTTAACGTTTCGATCATAGAACTCATCGACCAGATTAATGAAGCGTCGCGCCATGTCGTTTTTGCTGACATCCATCTGTTCAACGTTGGCAATGAGCACGGCGTGAAAAATACGCCCGAGCTCGATGTAATCGTTCTGACTACGAGGCCCATCACAGAGCGCGCGAAACTCGAACCAGGCAACATCCTCACAGACTCGTACCGAGGGAATTACTCGGTTCTCGACCATCAATTGCTCGGCCTCGACCACCTCATCCATGTCGGGCACCAGGCTATCAAAACTGCGCTGTAAGCTCGCGTTTGCCTCGCAGTCCAAAGGCCAGTGGTAAAGCTCTGCCTGTTCAAGGGCACGCAACCGGTAATCGACGCCATTATCGACATTGACCACCTCGGTTTGTGCGTTCAGCAAGGCAATCGCAGGCAGGAAGCGCGCACGCTGCAAACCATCTTTATAGAGGCCGTTTGGCACTATGTTGGAAGTCGCCACCAAGGTAACGCCTTGCGCAAACAGCTCCTCCATTAAGCTGCCGAGAATCATTGCATCCGTAATATCCGAGACAAAAAACTCATCGAAACAAATAACCCGCGCTTCTTCTGCAAATTGGGCTGCAACCAGTTTGAGCGGGTTTTTTTTACCTTTCAGGCCTCTCAGCTCTTGATGCACACGCTGCATAAAGCGATGAAAATGCGTCCGCATCTTGCGCTCGAACGGCAGGGCATCAAAAAAGGTATCGACCAGATAGGTCTTGCCACGACCCACACCACCCCAGAAGTAGAGCCCTTTTACCGGTTCCGGCTTCTTGCCACGCAGGCGCCCCAACAACCCGGGCTTAGATTGATCACTGGCAATCAGCTCATCAAACAGGCGCTGCAGATGGCGCACTGCCTTTTCCTGGGCTGGATCATGAAAAAAGTCCGGACGCTGAAGGTCCGCCTTGTATCGCTCAAGGGGAGACATACATTGTTACCAAAGGGGTTACGACGGGTGCGATACTCTACCCGCACGTCACCCCCTTGGCAATTAGCCTACTAGCCTAGCGCCTGCTCAACTGCGGCCTTGAGCGGTACCAACTGGCCATGGAAGAAGTGCCCGGTATCAGCAAAGCGAACCACCGTTGAGTTAGCCTCATCGGCGAACGCGGCATACACAGCCTCCGGCGCCACCACATCATCCGCCTCCCCCATCATTACCTCCGCAGGTCCACGCAGAGGCTTCAGGTCGGCAAAGCGTTGCTTCTCGACTGAAGGGGCGACCAGCACCAAGCGCGCGGGCCATGTCGTCAAGGCACTGGCGGCCGCGGCCGCGACATAACCGCCGAAAGAAAACCCCATCAGCCAAAGCTGTTCCATTTTTAGCTCTGTTTTCGCCCAGGCAATTACCGCCAGGCAGTCTTGCGCCTCGCCTAAGCCATAATCATGTTCGCCGGCGCTACTACCCACTCCGCGAAAGTTAAACCGCAGCGTGCTCGCACCCATGTCTCGCGCTGCGCGCATCAGCGTGTGCACCACCTTATTTTGCATGGTGCCACCCTGCACTGGATTAGGATGACAAATGATCGCCACCAACCCAGCGCGCTCGCCACGCGTAATGACCGCTTCAAGTGGGCCGGCCGGCCCCCCGATAATGACCTGCTCTTCGCCTGGACGGCTCATGAGTATCTCCGTGACTACTGCTGCATGAATGGCGTCGCACTAGTGGAACTGCCCACACCGGCAGCACTCCAATAGGATATTCTGGCCTCTGCCTAGTATGACTGGCAAGGCAGCGATCCTTGGCAGACTCTATTCTGTTGTCACATGCTGGCGCGTTGCGCTGAATGTTAGACAGCAACATAGACACTAGCCTTGGCCATTAAATGTCGTTACCGTAAGATCATGCTCTGACAGCACCAGTGCGGTTGCCTGGCAGCACCAATCGAATGACGAGGGACCTAAGGTGGAAGCAAGCGAGAACCTGTGGATAGCAACAGCCATTGCCTTGGCAGTGGGAATCGTAGTCGGCATCGTACTGACGCAAATTTCGCGTCGCGTCGGTGGCGGCAACTCCTCTAGCTCCCAAGCCCAGCTCGAGAGCCTACAGCTGCGCTTTGAAGAGTATCAGCAAGAAGTCGCAGCGCATTTCAAGACTACCGCCAACCTGGCTGGTCGCTTGAATCGTAGTTATCAGGATATTCAGGAGCACTTGACTCATGGCGCGATCGACCTAGCGCCTGATGATATGACTCGCCAACGTCTGCTTGCCGCATTGGAACAAGATGCGCCCGTCACTCCGGGTAGTCGCAAGCAAAACGAAGGCGCCTTTGACAGCCTTGAGCCACCGCGCGACTACGCCCCAAAAGATGGCGGAGCGCCTGGCACTCTGTCGGAAAATTACGGCATCAAGCGCAAGCTTTGAAGCCCCAGCCCGCACTCATCTGAGCGCGGGTAACCCACCTAATGTCATCCATGCCATCGCCCAACCCAGCGCTGCTTACCCTGCCAACAGACTCATCGGATCAACTGCATATTGCAGGTGACTGGACACTTAACAACTACAGTGAGCTACGCAAGCTGATCGGCCGGGTGCCGCAACAGCAGCGCCAGAGTTTCACTCAAGTTGATATGAGCCAGCTAGCGCGACTCGATACCGCCGGTGGGCAAATGCTAGCCGAACTGCTTGGGCCAGAGCAGTTGCAGCGGGTAAGCGAAAACGATCCTGATCTGGCGAACGAGCGTCGTACCCTACTGCAGCGCATTGCCAGCAGTTGTACCGACCAGCCTGAGAGCCTCGCAGCCGAGCCTATGCTAGTGATTGCTCTGCTAGAGCGCATTGGCGTATCTATGCTGGGCTTTTATGCGCACGTGCTTGAGCTGCTTGGCTTTATAGGTCTGACCCTGAGCGGCCTGGTCCGCAATCTACTGCGCCCGAGCAACTGGCGGATCACCGCCGTCGTCGCGCAGATTGAGCAAACCGCGTTCAACGCCATCCCTATAGTCGCGCTGCTTACCTTCATGGTGGGAGCAGTAATCGCGTTTTTGGGTGCCACCGTGCTGGAGTCCTTCGGCGCTAGCATTTATACAGTCGATTTGATTGCTTTCTCATTTCTGCGCGAATTCGGTGTGTTGCTGACCGCCATTCTTATGGCCGGTCGCACCGCGAGTGCGTTTACCGCACAGATTGGCTCAATGAAAGCCAACGAAGAAATCGATGCCATTCGCGCACTCGGGCTGAATCCGCTAGAGATACTTGTGCTACCACGGGTACTCGCGCTGCTGGTCGCTATGCCCGCCCTGACCTTTATAGCCATGGTGTCGGGTTTGTTCGGCGGCGCTATGGTTTGTGCATTGTCGCTGGATATCTCACCGACCATGTTCGTCAGCATGCTGCAGCAAAACGTAGAAGTTAAACACTTCTTGCTGGGTATCGCTAAAGCACCTGTCTTTGCCTTCCTGATCGCTGTGATCGGCTGCCTGGAAGGTTTCAAGGTCAGCGGCAGCGCTGAATCGGTCGGCGAGCACACCACCTCTAGTGTGGTGCAATGCATTTTCGTGGTGATTCTGGTCGATGCACTGGCGGCGTTGTTCTATATGGAGATGGGCTGGTGAGCGAAACTCCCGACAACCAACAGCCGCTGGTATCCGTGCGTGGGCTGGTCAACCGTTTTGGCAGCCAAACCATTCACGACAAGCTGGATTTGGATATCTATCCGCGTGAAATTATCGGCGTCGTGGGCGGCTCAGGTACCGGCAAGTCAGTCTTGCTGCGCTCCATTGTCGGCTTGCGGCGGCCCAATGCTGGCTCCGTAAAAGTGTTCGGCAAGGACCTGCAAAGCTTGTCGCCAGAAGAGCGCACTGAACAGGAGCGACGCTTTGGCGTCTTGTTTCAGGCAGGCGCGCTTTTTTCCTCCATGACGGTGCTGGAAAACATCGCTCTGCCGCTGATTGAACATGCAGGCCTGAGCCGCGTAGATGCCGAGCATCTGGCGCGTATGAAGGTAGCACTTACCGGCCTGCCACCTGAAGCGGGCGATAAATATCCATCAATGCTGTCCGGTGGCATGGTGAAGCGCGCCGCTCTCGCTCGGGCCTTGGCGCTGGATCCCGACATATTATTTCTCGACGAACCCACCGCCGGCCTCGACCCTATAGGCGCAGCTGCCTTCGATCAGTTAATTAAAACCCTGCGTGACGCCCTCGGCCTCAGCGTGTTTTTGGTCACCCATGACCTCGACACCCTCTACGCCATTTGTGACCGGGTTGCGGTACTATCGGAAAAACGCGTATTAGTGGCCGATAGCCTGCAGCGAGTCAGCGAGACAGACAACGCCTGGATTCAGGAATACTTTCATGGCCCCAGAGGCCGTGCCGCAGCGGCAAGTAAAAACGCCCTTACCCCGGAGTCCAACTAGATCATGGAAACCCGCGCCCATCACGTGCTGATCGGTTTATTCACAGTGCTATCTGCACTGGCGGCCATCAGTTTTGCCATCTGGATGAGTAGCTCCAGCGCCAGCAGTGAGTACCGTTACTACACCGTGCTATTCAAACAGGCGGTCACCGGGCTTTCACGCGGGAGCGCAGTGCAATTCAGCGGCATCCGCATCGGTGACATTACCGAGCTAACGCTCGATAAGCAGGACCCACGCAAGGTGCGTGCGCGCATTCGCATCGACCCCAGCGTGCCCATCACGGAAAGCACTGTTGCCGGCCTGTCATTTACCGGCATTACCGGGAACTCGGTGCTCGAGCTCAGTCACAAAAATCCCAACAGCCCACCATTGCAAGGCAAAGACGGCGAAGACCCCATCATCTACGCCAAGCCATCGCCTCTTTCCAGCCTGCTGGAAAACGGCGAAGACCTAATGACTAACATAAACCAACTGATCGTTAGTGCGCGCGATATCCTGTCCGAAGAGAACGTTGACCACCTCAGCAAAACGCTGGAAGGGTTACATCAGGCCACCGACAGCATCAGCAATCCGAATGGCAACCTGCAGCAGCTACTGGTCGAACTGACCGAGACCAGCCGTGCTGCCAAGAGCGCGCTGGAGCAAAGTAATCAACTAATTGCTAACGCCGACCGCTTGGTCAGCAACCAAGGCGCACAGACACTCGACAGCGCTCGAGACGCCATGGCCTCGGTAGCGAAATCCAGCGATACGTTAGAAAATATATTGACCGACAATCAGGCCGCTTTTTCGAGTGGCATGCAGGGCTTGGGGCAACTTGATCCAGCGATCAATGAGCTGCGATCCACTCTTGCTGAGCTGCGCCTGCTGACTCGCCGACTGCAAGATGATCCTGCCCGTTTCTTGCTGGGCCGTGAAAACAAACAGGAGTTTCAACCATGATCCAGCGTCGCACTCTGCAATTGGGCGCCGGCATGCTGATGCTGAGCCTCGCCAGCGCCTGCTCGGTTCTGCCTGAGGCAGAACCCATTACCTTTTACAACTTACCTAGCCCGCAACTGACACAAAACCAAGCACAGCCGCTGCCGTTATCACTGCGCATCACCACGCCAGATGCCAGTTATGCACTGCAAGCACCGCGCATCATGGTTAGCCCCGATGAGAACACCATTAATAGCTACCAAGGCGCGCGCTGGACCGACCCCAATCCAGCGCTGCTGCGTGAACACCTAATCCAGGCATTCCAGCAAGACGGTAGCTTCCGCACAGTCACCAATGAAAACCAGGCGCTAGAAACCGACGTGCATCTGTATAGCGACCTGCGCCAGTACCAGACCATCTATCGCGCCGGCACGCCGCAGATTACCGTCACCCTGGATGCCAAGCTGGTAGACCCGGTCACGCGGCGTGTCATCGCAGCCAAGCATTTCCAGCTGGAGCAGGCTATCGACGACCCACAGGTACCCGCGGTAGTGAAAGGTATGGGGGCTGCGTCAGATCAATTAGCACGTGAGCTGATCAGCTGGAGCCGCAGTTCGTTAGCCGATATGGCCGCTGTGCGCGTTCAGCAACCTGACTGAGCAGCCGCTCGGTCAGTACGCCTGAATCGATTTCAAGACTAAACCGAACCGCAGGCACCGCAATCAGGTGCCTAGCGCGTTGGACGCGGTACGCCGCGCTCCCTAAACAGCACAGTCGTGCGCACGGTTACATCGCTCTGAAACGCCTTTTCGTAGTTAACGTCCAGCACGTAGGCCTTGGCCCGCAGTCGGATCGACAGGCGCTCGGCTATCTGTACTTCCTCAATGGCAAAAGTCACCGGCTTCTTCAAGTAAGCATAACGACTGGTGACGATCACCTGCCGCGCTATGTCCTGGGCCTGTTGAATGTCGGCATCCAGAGCCAGGTGAAAATCCGTCACCACCATCATATCCATCGCGCCGAGGTTACCCGAGGAAACGATATCGGTGATGAAGCGGGAGTTGGGAATGGTGACAATGTTGTCATCCAGGGTGCGCAGACGCACGGTGCGCAGGGTGATCGCCATGATCTCGCCGTACACGCCATCAAAAGAGACGCGGTCGCCCACCTGAAAAGGTCGATCGAATAGCAGAATCAAACCGGATATCAGCGATGCTGCCACGTCCTTCAGGGCAAACCCGATTGCCACAGCGGCAGAGCCACCAATCGCGATCAGGAACTCATGCGGTGGGCGCAGCACGCCTACCACCAGTACCACTGCACCGATAATGTAGAGCACAAAACTCAGCAAGGTAGTGAGCTGCATAATGGCGAAGCGGCGTGATGGAAAACGCGTCATCACCCGGCCCATCATGGTGCGTATAAACCAGTTGATCAGCCACAGGACAAAGACGCAGAAAAACAGCAGAAACAGCGTTCCCGCGTTGAACATGTTTACAAAGGTCGTTAGCTGATCGCCTAAATTGTCATCATTCATGCAGCAGGTTCTTCCTGGCCAGTAGCCTCATGATGGTGGGATACCAGAGCGGTGCAATGCGATAGCGCTTATTCTCAGAGCGTAAAATAAAGCCAGTGTCAGAGGCCGTTTTCAGCGCCGTACGCACTACCCTTTCTGGCAGCGCCGTAACCGCTACCAATTCATCGCTGGTCATGTTCTCGTGAATCATCACCGCGGCATAAACAAAATGCAGATCATTATCCAGTTTCTCCAACGAGCTACCCGACACCTCATCAGGCAACCCAACCACAACGGTTTTGCCTTCCAAATGGATAGATTGCAGCCACAAACGCAGCGCTAGCATCGGATTACCCATACAGGCATCCCATAGCAGGCTGAAGTACAACTGCTCCGCGTTACGAATGCTGCCCGCTTCAGGCCCGCGCGTGGCCAGCAGGATATCGTCGTAACGGATCTTGTAGCCGCTGAGGTGGTTGCGCGACAGAATCAGCGAACGCACTTCATTCTGCGACCAGGGGCGCACTGTTCTTACATTGCGGAATTGGTAGTCCCGACCATAAATATTACTTAGATAGGCCCAACTCTGGTTATTAATTGCAACTAGCCAAAAAACGTTCTCGATGCGGGTGTTAACCAGGCTCAACAGCGCCTCCCAACCACTAAGGCCACCCACCTGCCGCAAAAACAGATTTTGTGCATTGTCCAGAATCAGCAAGGTGGGCCGGCGCTCTGCATCGGTACGTACCAGCGCCGACGGTCCGGCCGTCAGATCGGTCTGCAAGGCTTCGCCCACCAGGCTCAGCACCGTTTCTGCCGTACAGGTTTTACCCGGCACTTCAAGCAGATGCACTAAGACCTCTGCTTGTTCTTCGGCAACTTCCTGCTTCAGCCGATAAAGTACCGCTGATTTCCCGCCGCCGCGCGGCCCGGTCAACAGCAGCGCGTTCTCACTGGACTTATCACCCAACCAATGGTCCAGCCCCTTGCGCACGCTGGTATAGAGGCCGGAATCAATAAACGGAACCTGATCATGGCCGTGCTCCAGAAACCAGTGTTCGTAAGCATCCAATGCCGCCGCGTCCGAAATAGGCTCCGGCTGCCCAGCCTCAGCCGCAGCAGCGCGCAACTTGAAGCTGCGCGCGAACAACTTGCGATACCAATCGTAGTCAAACAGCGCCTTGTGCAGAAATCCGCCCAATAGCGCCAACAGCAGAGGCGGCGCCGCGATAGGCGCCACCAGCAGGAAGGTACGCTCGCTCAATAAGCGCTCAATCGTGTGGTCACAACGCGCGGGCAGCACGGATTTCAGCGAGTCAATAAAGTCCTGTCTGCGGCTACGCAGCAGTATGCCCAAGGCCAACAAGAACCCCAGCAAGCTCAGCAGGTGGCAGATGCCCAATAGCTTGGAAGGACCGACTCCCAGCTTGATAAAATCTTCAATCAGCAGCGGCACCACTGCCACCGCAGCGGCGACGCGGGCACGCCGTTTTACCTGAATTAATTGCTCCTGACTCAGGTAGCTCCCCGCCTGCAACGCAATGCGCTGCAACAGCCATTCCCCTGCAATGCAGATCAACCCATACAGGATAAACAAACGTGCCAGAGGGATCAGCGAGTTCAACAACGCCAGATGGTAATGCGTGAAAACCATCTGCAGCAGCTGCAGACCAAGCAGACCGACGACCCAGGGCAGTAGCAGTGGCAGGCTAGCTGTAATTCTGCTGATCTGGGAGGCCAAACGCCGTTTACGGCTCCAGCGTGCAAATCGGCTTTGCACGCGAGCTGCCGGCGCCTGTGTTTTACGCGCGAGAGCAGCCAGCAATGGGAAAGTCAGTAACCCCAGCAGGTACTCCAACCCTTTGGCCCAGGCTGAAATATGGCCCTGATCCGCACTGGTGTGTTGATAGCTCAAACCCGTGTCGCTGAATAGCCACTCCAGACGAGTGCCGAATGCGCGTCCCTCCTCAGCCAGCAGATGCTCGGTGTCCTCCGTATCTAACTGATTAAAAACCGCGGCGTGCTTTTTCCATAACCAACCACGCACATCATTGAGCGCATTGCGCTGCACCAGCACGTCGTGTTGCGCGAGTTCGTAATAGTCGCGACTGAGTTTTTGAAGCTCTCCCGGCAGGCCATCAATAACGGTATCTTCTGGGACTTCAGCCAAGGGTTCTATGTCATAGGCATTACGCCATAGCGCCAGTAACTCGGCGACACGTCCGGGGCTGACCTCCCGGTGCAACGCGGACAACTGTGCAAAAAAACCGCGGCGTAATTCACTAAGCTGCGCTTGTACTTTCTCCGCCGCAGCGAGGTTCGCCGAAGCAGCGGCCGTGTTGCCGTCTTGCGTCGCTGCGCGCAACGCCTCAATTTGTGCCATCAGTCGCTGGCGTGAACTCCATACGCGCGGCAACGCATCGCGAGTAGCAACGGGCTGATCCAGCCAAACCGCTTCCTGTCGATGCAAGCGTTGCAGCGCTCGGGTCAGATTTTGACGCGAAGCCTGATACTTTTCCTCGAGAGAGGGGCAGTCGATCTCATCAGGCCAATGCCATTGTTCATCCAAGCTGGTGCCTGAGAGCGTCACTTCGTCAAACTGCAGGTCGGCGGGAAATTGGTCGCTATAGATGGCATCAAAAGTGCTGCGTCGCGTGTTCACCACCGCCAGCTCACGCTCCAGAGAGCGCAGCAAGGTAGTCTCATCGCGACAATCGGTAAAGTCGGCAGCGGCGGCTTTGGCCTCTGCGAACAACGACGTAAAGCAGCATACTGTGAGAATGCAGAGGATTCGTGTAAACGCCATATCGCCCCTGATATGAGTTGGCCGCGCAGCTCCGATAGCTGATTATTCCGACCGTGATGATCCCTCTTCCTGATACAGCGCCGGCCGCATGACCAAGCGCTTCAGGTTATTCCTGACCCGAGCGAAATTATAGCTGCACCAGCAGCGAATGCGGATGTATTTACATCCGCTTAGTCGACGCGCGGCGGATCAATTAGAGATTAGCGGCCAGCCCCCTGTGAGAAAAGCTGTCTTTGCTCAGTAGCACATCCGCTCGGTGCACCTGCGCCGGATACGCCAGGATCGCATTCATCCGCTCCAGGTCCCGAAACATATCACCGCCACCACCCACAACATGTGCTTGGCGCCCCGCTAAATCGGGAAAGGCTTCAAAGATGGCAAAAGTTGAGAGTGCCAGACGCACGGCAAACCAAGGCCCGGTAGCGGGCTCAGATTCCACGCAGGCGCGAATATCACACAGCATTTGCAGCAGCAGCGCTTCAATATGAATATAAAAGGCCTTACGGCCCTCCTCGCCTTGCTCTCCCAATACCTGCGCTAACCAATCGCCTACAGCTTGACGTTGTTAAGCACTCCCAGAAAAACCACTACCCATAGAGCTGCTCGTGGAGACCGCCGAGCGTTTGAGTTCGAGGGTAAGATCCGGAATGTTCGGGTGGATTTAAAATAGGGCCACAAATCAATAAAAAACCCAGCAACTTCGCTGGGTTTTTTATTGGCTTTTAGTTATTGCAGGGCTAGCTGAAGATACCGCAGCTCAGGCCGATCATTATTGATGATCGCCCTGCTTACCAGCTATAGCTCAGTTTCGCCGTGAGCTCGCGGCCCGGATTATAGTAATCCGCAGTACCGCAGCCAACCACATGCTGCTCGTCAAACAGGTTGTTTACGTTAACGGCCAGGTCAGTGCCTTTGACGATTTGATAGTTGAAGGCCGCATCAAACAATGTGGTCGCATCACTCTTGGCACTGTTCACAGCGTCAAAGTAATAGGCGCCGATATAGCGAGCACCAAGACCAAAGCTCATACGCTCGCTTGGCAAGGTGTAGTAGCTCCACAGTGAAGCGGAATGCTTCGGAGCCGTATCAAACTCATTCCCGGTGATGACGGTTCCGTATACCTCACCGCGAACAACTTCCGACTCCATATAGGAATAGCCCCCAATTAAGCTGATATTGTCAGTCAATTCAGCTTTGGCTTCCATATCAAGCCCGCGTACTCGTGATTCACCAATGGTTTCCTGCGAGATGAACCCACTCGGCTGCACGACAGAGATAGAAACATCATCTTGGGTAAGATCATAAACCGCTACCGAGAACAGCGCATTCATACCGGCAGGCGCATATTTCGCACCCACTTCATACTGTTTGCCGCGCTCCGGTGTGACCCCGATCGACGGTGGCGCAACGGATTCCACCATGCTGACATAGGTGGAAATTTCGTCATTGACCATGTAGGTCAGCGCACCGCGGAAAGAGGTTTCCGAGAAATCATCAGCGGCTTTTACCCCAGTGATATCGGTACTGGAGAGATCCATTGCATCGTTTCGCACACCTGCGGTAACGATAAAACGGTTAAACGAGACGTTCTGCTGCAAGAACACCGATCTAGTGGTGTAATCCTGCTTGTTGCCACTGTAAACGTTCAGGCTGGTCGGAGCACCGCTATAGACCGGGTTAGCGAGATCAATGGGGTCGGCAGCGCCGTAAAATGAGCTGTCTTCGGTTGCAGCATCACGGTACTCGACACCCAATAGCGTACTACTGTCGACGTGCTCAAATCGGGCATCGTATTGCAGCATCAGGTTGCCGATAAGCTCCTCGGCTTCGCTATCGGTACCGAAATAGGCGCGATCTGTACCTAGCGTAGCAGCGTTATCTGCCAGATAGATGTAGCCAAAATTGTCGGTCAGCTCGCTGTAACGCAAGTTGCTGCGCAGAACCAAACCATTATCGAAATCGTGGGTGACGTTGCCGGTAATACTGGTGCGTTCGACGTCCTGATAGTTGAAGTCGGGCTCGCCAAAGAAGTCAGTGCGGTCATACTCTTCGCCGACCGGATAACCACCACTGTTGGGGGTGCTATCACGGTTCAAGTAATCAAGAATAACGGTAGCCGATGTATAGTTTGTTGGCTCCCAAGTCAGACCTGCCATCACGAACTCGTTGTCATCGCGGGAATAGTCGTATTCGCGATCACTGTCCTGGATCTTGCCGGTAAGGCGGTAGGCAACTGTCTCGTCCTCGTTCAGCGCATCACCCACATCAATGCCTGCTTCCTTATGGTCAAAGGAGCCGTAGGTTATATAGCCTTCACCAAACCGCTCGAACCTCGGCTGCTTGCTAACGAAGTTTACCGAGCCGCCAGGATCAGCTGGGCCAAATAGCGTGGAGTTAGCGCCGCGCAGTACTTCAATACGCTCATACGCGTAAGGCTCTTCGCGAACGCCGCGCATTGAGCCCAAGGTCAACCCATCACGGTAGGTAGTCGCCTGAAACCCACGAATTTTGAAATAATCGTTACGGTCATCGGTGCCGTAAAAGTCGGTAATGACGCCAGGGGTATATTGCAGCGCCTCTTCGGTTGTACTCACGCTCCGTTGCTCCATCTCCTTTTCAGTAATGACTGAAACCGAAGCAGGCGTGTCGAGAATGCTGGTCGCAACTTTGCCGCCTACCCAGAGCTCCTGAGCAACCACCGAGCTAGCATCATCATCCGCAGCAGCCTGAGCGTTGACGATCACGGGCGCTAGGCGGTACGCCTCTTGGTCATCTGTATTGCGTGCCTCTTGGGCGGTTGCGCTCAACGAAGCAGCAACCAAGGGTGCACAATACAAGAAAGCGGTCGTGGTGAGTTGCCAGGGTTTACGTGCCTTGAGAAGCCCGGATTTACTATCAGTCATACTCTTGCTCCTTAGTGGTTCAGCACCGTCAGCCCCCCTCGCCTTATAGTTTTTTTGACGAGGTTGGCGTGCCGCCTTGCGAAGCGAGACATATTAACAACAGAAAACAATAACGCTAATCATTTTTATTTACAAAATAAAGACATCCCATCCTAATCCAATCAAAAAATCAGTGCGGGTCACTAGCTTACGGGGTTTAACTCTGCTTCCACTCCCGGATTTAAGCGCTCGGGTGATGATACAAATCTGTCTCAGACCTAAAGCAAAGCGAGGGGCCGTAGACTGGCCGAGCTAGTTTTCGAGGTTGGCTATGCAAGCGCTAGCCAGCTCAATCGTGAGTAAGCGCGTTTTTTCGACTCAATAAAAAAGCCGCTATGGGTTACCCCGTAGCGGCTTTATCAGCGCAACTGCGCTCACTCCCACTCAATGGTCGCTGGCGGCTTGCTGGAGATATCGTAGGTTACCCGCGATACGCCGCTGATCTCATTGATGATGCGGTTGGAGACCAGTTCCAGGAAGTCGTAGGGCAGATGCGCCCAACGTGCCGTCATGAAGTCGATGGTTTCTACCGCACGCAGGGCAATCACCCACTCATAACGACGGCCATCACCGACCACGCCCACCGACTTGACCGGCAGGAAGACCGCAAAAGCCTGGCTGGTCTTCTGGTACAGATCGGCACGATGCAGCTCTTCGATGAAGATGTAGTCTGCGCGACGCAGAATCTCTGCGTACTCCTTGCGTACTTCCGCCAGAATCCGCACACCCAGCCCTGGGCCAGGGAAAGGGTGGCGGTAGACCATGTCGTAGGGCAGGCCGAGCGCCAGGCCGATCTTACGCACTTCATCCTTGAACAGCTCACGCAGCGGTTCAACCAATTCGAACTGCATATCGTCCGGCAATCCGCCGACGTTATGGTGCGACTTGATCACGTGCGCCTTACCGGTTTTAGCACCGGCCGATTCGATCACGTCTGGATAGATGGTGCCCTGCGCCAAGAACTTGATGCCCTGTAGCTTGGTAGCCTCTTCATCGAAAACTTCGATGAATGTCCGCCCGATGATCTTGCGCTTCTCTTCCGGGTCAGTGATGCCCAGCAGACGCGAGAGGAATTTGTCTTCGGCATCGGCGCGCACCACTTTAACGCCCATATTCTCGGCAAACATGGCCATAACCTGCTCACCTTCATGCAGACGCAGCAAACCATTATCGACAAACACACACGTCAGCTGATCGCCGATGGCTTCATGCAGCAACGCAGCAACCACGGATGAGTCCACACCGCCAGACAGGCCAAGCAGCACCTTGGCGTCGCCAACCTGCGCGCGCACGGTAGCAATAGCGTCGTCGACGATATTGGAAGGCGTCCACAGTGCTTCACAACCGCACAGCTCCAGAATGAAGCGCGACATAATACGCAAGCCCTGCTTGGTATGCGTCACTTCAGGATGGAACTGTACACCGTAGAAATGACGACTTTCGTCGCCCATGGCGGCAATCGGGCAACTTGGTGTGCTGGCCAGAATATGGAAACCTTCCGGCAGGCTAATCACCTTGTCGCCGTGGCTCATCCATACATCAAGAGCAAAGGTGCCGGCATCGCTGACAGCATCTTCGATGCCTTTGAGGAATTCGCCCTGGGAGACCAGATCAACGCGGGCATAACCGAACTCATGCTTGTCGGAACCCTGCACCTTGCCGCCCAGCTGCTCAGCCATGGTCTGCATGCCATAGCAAATGCCCAGTACCGGTACGCCCAGCTCGAACACCACCTGAGGTGCGCGCGGCGAGCCTGCTTGTGGCACAGACTCAGGGCCACCGGCCAGAATGATGCCCTTGGGCGCGAACTCGCGGATTTCAGCCTCGCTCATATCCCAGGCGCGAATCTCACAGTAAACGCCAATTTCACGCACGCGACGCGCGATCAATTGAGTGTACTGGGAGCCGAAATCAAGAATCAGAATGCGGTGAGCGTGAATATCGTGGGAAGCCATATCTGTCTCTAGCCTGAGCTGAAAGGGAAATCAAAACTACAGACCCTGCATGGTGCAGGGTCTGTAGCGTCGCATAAGTACGAATTAGCCAATCCGGTAATTCGGTGCTTCCTTGGTGATCTGCACATCATGCACGTGCGACTCACTCATGCCAGCGCCGGTAATACGAACAAACTCCGGCTTGGTGCGCATTTCTTCAATGTCGCTAGCACCGGTGTAGCCCATGGAAGCACGCAGGCCGCCCATCAACTGGTGGATGATCGCCGCCAGTGAGCCTTTGTAAGGCACCCGGCCTTCAATACCTTCAGGCACCAGCTTCTCGGCACCCGCGCTGGAGTCCTGGAAGTAACGATCAGAGGAACCTTGATTCTGCGCCATAGCGCCCATCGATCCCATGCCACGGTAGGCCTTATAGGAGCGACCCTGGAACAGCTCAACTTCACCTGGCGCTTCTTCGGTACCGGCAAACATAGAGCCCATCATCACCACCGATGCACCCGCCGCAATAGCCTTGGACAGGTCGCCCGAGAAGCGAATGCCACCGTCAGCAATCAGCGGTACGCCGGTGCCTTGCAGTGCAGCAGCGACGTCGGCGATCGCTGACATCTGTGGCACGCCCACACCGGCAACAATACGAGTGGTGCAGATAGAGCCAGGACCAATACCAACCTTGACCGCATCAGCGCCGGCTTCAACCAGCGCAGTAGCGGCCGCACCCGTGGCGATGTTGCCACCGACAACCTGAATATTCGGGAAAGTCTGCTTGACCCAAGTAACCCGGTCCAGCACGCCCTTGGAATGGCCATGGGCGGTATCAACGATGATCACATCAACGCCTGCAGCGGCCAGAGCTTCAACCCGTGCGGCTGTTTCCGGGCCAGTGCCGACGGCAGCACCAACCAGCAAGCGACCTTGGTCGTCTTTGGCGGCGTAGGGGTAGGCTTTGGCCTTCTCGATGTCTTTGACGGTCATCATGCCAGTGAGGTGGAACGCATCATCGACGATCAGCACTTTCTCGATGCGATGGCGGTGCAGCAGTTCGCGAACCTCAACGGCGCTGACGCCTTCCTTAACAGTGACCAATTTTTCTTTTGGCGTCATGACATCGCTGATCAGCGCATTCATGCGCGTTTCAAAGCGGATATCACGGGCGGTAACGATACCGACCAAATTGCCATTGGAGAGAACCGGCACACCGGAGATGTTGTTCTGATGGGTCAGCTCAACCAAGTCACCGACGGTGGCGCTGGCGTCGATGGTGATCGGATCCTTGACCACACCGGACTCAAACTTTTTGACCTTGCGCACTTCGAGAGCCTGCTGCTCGATGGTCATGTTTTTGTGAATAATGCCCATGCCACCTTCTTGCGCCATGGCAATCGCCAGACGGGCTTCGGTAACGGTGTCCATGGCAGCGGACAGCAGTGGGATATTCAACTCAATACGCCGGGTAAGCCGGGTTTTGAGGCTGACGTCTTTCGGCAATACCTCGGAATATCCGGGCACCAGTAGAACATCGTCAAAGGTAAGGGCTTCTTGGCTAATACGCAGCATAGCAGGGCTCCCGAGCGGGAAAATGGAAGCGCGCCATTATACCCATCCACTGCCCTACACTCAATTACAATGATGCTTCAATACGAATTTACTTTGCAGCCACCCCCCACTCGCAGCGAATGCACTAGAATGCCCGCATGAATGATGATGCCCTGTTTAAACAACTTGGCGCCGAGCGAGACGTGCTCAGCGTCAGCCAGCTCAACGCCCGCGCCCGCCAGCTGCTGGAGGACGTTTTTCCGCGCATCTGGGTAGAAGGCGAACTCTCGAATTTGGCCCGCCCCTCCTCTGGGCACTTGTACTTCACCCTGAAGGACGATCGCGCGCAGATTCGCTGCGCGCTATTTCGCCAGCATGCAGCACGTTTGAAGGTTGCCATGAAGGACGGCCTGCAAGTGCGCGCGCGTGGTCGTGTCAGCCTGTACGAAGGCCGTGGCGACTATCAACTGATTGTCGACAGCATCGAGCCTGCCGGTGATGGCGCTCTGCGTCAGGCCTTTGAGGCACTGAAAGCTAAACTGCAAGCGGAAGGCTTGTTCGAGCAGAGTTTGAAACGTCCTCTGCCTGCGCACCCGCAGCGCATCGGGATTATCACCTCGCCTAGTGGTGCCGCGGTACGCGATATCATCAGTGTGTTTCAACGTCGCGCACCCTTTATTGAACTGGTTATTGCGCCTTCAGCAGTGCAAGGGCGCGAAGCCGCACCGCAGTTGGTGCGCGCTTTGCAGCAGGCCGATCGGGCCGGCTTCGATGCATTGATCATCAGCCGGGGCGGCGGCTCGCTGGAAGACCTTTGGCCTTTTAATGAAGAAATGGTGGCGCGCGCCATTGCTGACTGCCAAACACCCATCATTAGCGCGGTCGGCCACGAAACTGATATTTCCATCAGCGACTTTGTTGCTGATGTTCGCGCCCCGACCCCTTCCGCCGCAGCGGAGTTGCTCAGCCCAGATACCCAGGCACTGCTACGCCAAGTAGAACAGCTTGAACGCCGCTTACTGCAACGCCTGCGCGAACGCCTTGGGCGCGCCAAGCTGCAATTGGATAACCTGCGCCAACGTCTGCGCCATCCGGGCGAGCGCCTGGCCCAGCAAGCACAGCGACTGGACGAGCTGGAAATGCGCCTGCGACGCGCCTTTAACCAGCAGCTTGCACAGCGGCAACAACATATGACGCACCTGCGCACCCGCCTGCAAACCCAACACCCCGGCCGCCGCCTAAGCCAGCTCCGCGAGCAACTGCAACAACTTGATGTGCGCTTACCCCGTGCGATGCAGGGCCAGCTTAAGCAGCAGCGTCAACAGCTGGAACAGTTTGCCCAGACCCTGCATCTGGTCAGTCCGCTGGCAACCCTGGGGCGTGGCTACAGCATTTTGCTGGACGACCAGGGCAAACCAGTACGCAGCGCCACCAATGCCAGCGCCGGGCAGCGTCTAAAAGCGCGTCTGCACGATGGCGAGCTGACCGTGCGCGTCGAGGCTGAAAAACCCTACACCCTCTCGTTATTGGACTGATCCACATGCTACGCAATCTGCTAATCGGTGCATTGCTCGGCTTATGCAGCCTCTCTCTGCACGCCGAAGGCTTTATCACTCGTCTGCTGAATCACCCTGTGCCGGGCGGTGTGGCGGTTGTAGGCTTGCCCGAACAGGCAACAGCGCCGCGCGCGGAGTATCAGGGCAAACCTGTACTGATCATTCGCGAAGAGCAGCAGCGCTGGATCGCCATTGTCGGCATTGACCTGAAAACTGCGCCCGGCCAGCAGCGCCTGCAAGTCGACGGCGGCCAGCAGGTCACATTCGACGTGCACGGCAAAAAGTACGAGGAGCAACACATCACCCTGCGCAATAAGAGCCAGGTGAACCCAGCACCCGCGCAGCTCCAACGCATTCAACGCGAGCTCGATGCGCAACTGGCGGCCTACGCACAATTCAGCAGTCGCCAGCCCAGCAACCTGCTGCTAGATCGCCCGGTACCCGGCTCCCTGTCGAGCGCCTTTGGCCTGCGTCGCTTTTTCAATGGCGAAGAGCGCAACGCGCATTCGGGGCTGGATTTTGCAGCCGCTACAGGCACGCCGATCAAGGCACCCGCGGCTGGTAAAGTGATTCTCACCGGCAACTACTTTTTCAACGGCAACACGGTATTTGTCGATCATGGGCAAGGGTTGATCAGCATGTTCTGTCACCTGTCACACATCGACGTCAGCGTGGGCGATGAGGTGGAGCGCGGTGGCCTACTGGGCAAGGTGGGCTCCACTGGTCGTGCCACCGGGCCGCACCTGCACTGGAATGTGAGCTTAAACGGCAATCGGGTTGACCCGGCGATCTTCATCGGCGCCTTCAAGCCTTAAAAGCGATACCCGTGTTTTGCGCAAAACCAACGCAGATAACGGTCCTAAAGCAATAATAAATGCGCAAACAACACAACGCGCGCACATTTCTGCCAAACTTTCATTGGCTGTTGAAATACCCATTCGCAGTGATTACCTTTACTGCAACAAACACCTAAATTAGCCACCCCCAGCCTTCACGAGAGGCTGGTGCAGCAGGGAAACCAAACCATGAGCATGCTCAGCGATCCATCCAGCAAATACCGCGCATTCAAGGCCATCGACATTCCGGACCGTCAGTGGCCGTCCAAAACCATCACAGAAGTACCCCTGTGGTGTAGCTCGGATCTGCGCGACGGTAACCAGTCGCTGATTGAACCCATGGATCCGGTACGCAAGCTGCGCTTTTTCAAAACGCTTGTCGCCATTGGCCTCAAGCAGATTGAGGTGGCTTTTCCTTCTGCGTCGCAAACCGATTTCGATTTTGTCCGCAGTCTGATTGAAGACGGCCATATCCCGGATGACGTAACTATTCAGGTACTCACCCAGGCGCGCGCTGACCTGATCGAGCGCACCTTTGAATCAGTGCGCGGCGCCAAAAAAGCAATCATCCACGTTTACAACGCCACGGCGCCAAGCTTCCGCCGTATTGTCTTCAAACAGGACAAGCAGGGCGTCACCGATATTGCCGTAAACGCTGCCAAACTGATCAAGCAGCTGGCCGCCAAACAGCCGGATACGCAGTGGACCTTTCAGTACTCACCGGAGATTTTCACCTCCACCGAGCTGGACTTTGCCATTGAGGTTTGTGATGCCGTGCTGGATGTATGGCAACCCACCCCCGATAACAAAGCCATTCTGAACCTGCCGGCCACCGTTGAGGTATCGACCCCCAACATTTACGCCGACCAGATCGAATGGTTCTGCCGCCATATCAGCCGTCGCGACAGCGTATTGATCAGCCTGCACACCCATAACGATCGGGGCACCGGCGTGGCCGCAACTGAATTGGGCCTGCTGGCGGGTGCTGACCGAGTAGAGGGCTGCTTGTTTGGCAATGGCGAGCGTACCGGCAATGTCGATCTGGTCAATCTGGCGCTGAATCTCTACACCCAAGGCATTCATCCCGGCTTGGACTTCTCCGATATCGATTCTGTGCGCAAGGTCGTTGAAGAGTGCAACCAGCTGCCGGTGCACCCGCGCCATCCTTATGTCGGCGATCTGGTTCACACCGCCTTCTCCGGCTCGCATCAGGACGCCATTCGCAAAGGTTTTGCCGTGCAACAGCAAACAGGCGTATGGGAAGTACCTTATCTGCCAATCGACCCAGCCGATATTGGCCGTAGCTACGAAGCAGTTATTCGCGTCAACAGCCAGTCGGGCAAGGGCGGCATCGCCTACCTGCTGGAGCAGGAGTACGGCATCAGCCTGCCACGCCGCATGCAAATCGAGTTCAGCCAGGTGGTACAAGGCGAGACAGACCGGCTTGGCCTTGAACTGAGCGCCGCACAGATTCATGGGTTACTGGAGCGCGAGTATGTGCAGGCGACTAGCCCTTATGCGCTGATCCGTCATCGCCTGCAGGAAGAAAATGGCACCAGCGCGGTCGATGTGGAAGTACTCAACAAAGGCGACACGCTGCATTGGCGCGGGCTGGGTAAAGGACCGCTGGAAGCGCTGGTAGCAGGCCTGCCGGTCAAGGTGGAAATCATGGATTACCATGAGCACGCGATTGGCTCAGGTAGCAATGCCAAGGCTGCCGCCTACATCGAGATTCGCCTCGACAATGGCCGGCCGCTGCACGGTATCGGCATTGACGAAAACCTGACCACAGCCAGTTTCCGCGCACTGTTCAGCGCATTAAACCGCGCGCTGCGCCAGGCAGATACCAAGGCGGCGTAATCGGCGCTTACCTGCTGTGCATTAAGCGGCGCGGTTAGCTTCTCAACGATGAGTTAGGGCTTGGCGGCTAACTGCTGCCAATGCCCCCTACCCCACAGACACATTGCCTCTAGTACCGGTTGCAAGCTCGCGCCGTGCTCGGTAATGCGGTATTCCACCCTCGGCGGCACTTCAGCAAACACCGTTCGGGTGATCACTTCGTTGCGCTCTAGCTCACGCAACTGCTGCGTTAACATCTTCTCATTTATATCCGGAATTAAGCGCTTCAGCTCGGAAAAACGCTGCGGTCCCTGGATGATGTGGTACGCGATCACCGACTTCCACTTACCGCCGATCACCTCCAAGGTGACCTCGATAGGCGTGCTATAGACCTTATCGCCCTGCACCAAGCGTTTACCCTCAGCCATCTTGGCCTGCTGTTCACTGATTGCCATTTAAGCTCCAAAAAACAAACCATACTTACATAAAAGTAAGTGACTTCCGAAATCGTACGTACTTGTTAAAAGGAATGCTACCCCCATAATAGCTGTATTGCGGGATCGGACCGATACCACGACTAGGAGCATCAACCACCATGAGTACACCACTATTACTACAGCCTGCCAAAATTGGCAGCTTAGACGTTCCAAACCGTATCGTGATGGCGCCGCTGACCCGTCAGCGCAGCAAGCAACCCGGCAACGTGCCCTATGCATTGAATGCTGAGTATTACCGCCAACGCGCGGGTGCGGGACTCATCATCAGCGAAGGCACCCAGATCACTCCAGAAGGTCAGGGTTACGCCTGGACTCCAGGCATTCACAGCGAGCAACAGATTGAGGGCTGGCAGCAGGCTACCCAAGCCGTTCACGATGCTGGCGGACGCATTTTCGCCCAGCTGTGGCATGTAGGCCGAATCTCTCACACCTTGGTTCAGCCAAATGGAAAAGCACCCCTGGCCCCGTCCGCGATTCAAGCCAAGGCCGAAGTTTATGTGCAAGAGCCAGACGGCAGTCACCACAAAGCTGCAGTCTCAATGCCCCGCGCATTGGAAACCGCCGAGCTTGCCACAGTGGTCAAAGACTATGCACAGGCAACGTCCAACGCCATCAAAGCCGGTTTTGATGGCGTTGAAGTCCACTCTGCTAACGGTTACCTGCTTGATCAGTTCCTTTGCTCCGACAGCAACCAGCGAACAGATGCCTACGGTGGCAGTATTGAGAACCGCGCGCGATTGGTACTCGAAGTGGTGGATGCGACTATCAAGGCGATGGGGGATGCTGGCAGGGTCGGCGTGCGCTTCTCTCCGCTAGGCACCTTCAACGGTGTAGATGACGCCAATCCATTGGAAACCTTCAGCTACCTGCTAGGTGAGTTGAACAGCCGCAAACTGGCCTACGTGCATATCAACAAGCCGGATTGGGCTGGTGGCAGCTATGAGGGCTTTGAGGAGCTACTGCAGGCGCTGCGCGAGGTCTATCAGGGCGATATCATTCTTGCCGGCGGCTTGAATGCAGAAAGTGCTGAAGAGACTATCCAGTCTGGCTTGGCACAGTTCACTGCCTTCGGTCGCCCTTTTATCGCCAACCCCGACCTTGTCGAGCGTATTCGACAGAGCGCCGAGTGGAACAAGCTGAATCCGAACACGATCTACGGCGGCGCTGAGGAAGGCTATACCGACTACCCAACCTTGGCCGGCTGAGGCTATAGAGCCCCCGTAAGCAGCTAAAAAAAAGCCAGCAGAGATGCTGGCTTTTTTGCGGAAAAAGCAGAATCAGCGACGATCCTTGCTCTTCTTCTTGGCTTTCTTATTGTGGCTCATCAAGCGGCGCTTCTTGTTGACCTGACGGTCGGTCAACTTATTCTTAAGATCCGCGTAGGGGTTTTCACCGCTCTTATACTCTACTCGAATAGGCGTACCTGCCAGCTTAAGCACCTTGCGATAGGTATTTTCCAGGTAGCGCGTATAAGAGCGCGGTACGGCATCTACCTGGTTGCCATGCACGATGATGATCGGCGGATTCGAGCCACCCAAGTGGGCATAACGCAACTTTATGCGGCGACCTCTGGACATGGGCGGCTGATGCTCGGTGACCGCATCTTCCAAAATCTCGGTCATACGACGCGTAGGGACCTTGGTCATGGCGCTTTCAAAGGCTTTATCTACAGACTTGTAGAGCAGACCCACGCCGCTACCGTGCAAGGCAGAGATGAAGTGCAGATCAGCAAATTGAGCAAAAATGAGGCGACGTTGCAGTTCGGTTTTCACGAACTCCTTCTCCTCATTCTCCATGCCGTCCCACTTGTTCACCGCGATCACCAGCGCACGGCCCGCCTCAAGTACAAAGCCAAGCAGATGCAAATCCTGCTCAACAATCCCATCTCGCGCATCGACTACGAAGATCACTACGTTGGCATCTTGAATCGCCTGCAGAGTCTTGATAACCGAGAATTTTTCGATCGCCTCATACACCTTACCGCGGCGGCGCACACCTGCAGTATCAATCAACGTATAAGGTTTTTCGTAGCGTTCATAAGGGATATAGATACTGTCCCTAGTCGTGCCAGCCTGATCGAATACCACAACCCGGTCTTCGCCCAGCATGCGATTGACCAGAGTTGACTTGCCCACATTAGGACGACCGATCACAGCGATTTTTGTACCAATAGCTTCAACGATCAACGGTACGCCGTTCTCATCGGTCGCTACCTTGTCCCAGTTCTCGTCGTTGAGTACGGCGTCCAGCATCGGATTAATGTTGCGTCCGTGCGAAGCGGCGATACCGATCGGCGCTCCCAAACCCAGCTTGGAGAACTCACCTAGAATCGAATCCGGGTCGGCACCATCAATTTTATTGGCAATCAGATAGGTGTGCTTATTACGCTTGCGCAAATGCGCTGCAATCAGCTCATCACCTGCAGTACGACCCGCACGCGAATCCACCAGGAAGAGTACCGCATCGGCCTCTTCGATGGCCTGCAGCGACTGACCGGCCATGATCATATCAAGGCCTTCTTCTTCACCGGTGATACCACCGGTGTCTACCACAATGTAGGGTTTTCCCTGCCACACGGCTTCGCCGTACTGGCGGTCGCGGGT
>LAZR01000176.1_pt1 | contig 73775 bp, 53 predicted proteins | sample 329461 | NCBI WGS metagenome assembly LAZR01 (sample SAMN03002196, study PRJNA259156) | marine sediment metagenome | biome: sea floor; feature: Hydrothermal impacted sediments; material: marine sediment; isolation source: Loki non-amplified sample from Loki's castle hydrothermal vent sediment ... | reverse complement strand
CCCTGCACAGAGATTCAATAACACAAGTGCGCGGGCAGGATTTGAAGGAATGCCAATGTTTGATGGACATCCAATCCATGCAGATGACCAGTGCGATGATGGTTTCATTTATGCATTACCAATGGACAGCTACTATGCAGCTGTTTTAGTAGCTCCAACTTTTGAAGATCTTGCAAAGACAGATGACAGCAAAAAAGGATTTGTCAAGACTTATTTTGCAGTTCTCTGCGAGAATCCTAACTGGGTCTATAAAGTAACAGGATTAAACACATCTTAAATTAATTAAATAAACTTCGAGGTGATTAAAATAGTAGATCGAACAAGTAATACAATATTTTATCCGAGCACAAATCCAGATAGGATAGCTTTCAAAGCAAATGCAAGCAATGATGATACCATAATTATTCCATATGGTGTTCCAGAAGCAGTATTGGGAATCAATGCAGAAGATAATGATGATGTTATTGCAAGTGCAAGTGTCTCAGGTGGAACAATTACATTTGGATTAATTGATGATGCAGGTTCAGCAGAAGGAAATGATAGCGACTTGGTTGGAGAAGTAATCTTAAAAAAACAATAAAGATGATTTATTTAAAAAACTAGTTAAAAAATTCCATCGGTTCCATTTCATCTTCGTTAAGAGGGAAAAACACTGTTGGGGGAAGTGCAAATTCATACTTCTCAATTTCTTCAACTCTCAGTGTCAAGAATTCTCCAGATATCTTTAATCTCTCAGTTTCATTATACCCTTCGTAAATGCCAGTTAATTTCAAAAAATGATTTCGCTCATTAAGAAAATGAATTTCATCTTCAGGTGTTCCTGCAATCATAGCAAGAATGGATGATATAACAGGTCTTGGGCCTAATAAATTATTTGCTAAAGCCACTATACCTATTTTCAACGAAGGTATAAAAATAAAATCTGCTGTTCCACCAAACCAATTTCCTCCATGTCTCACAGAGTTAAATCCATAAAAATTTGAATTTGTAAAGAATCCAAAACCATATCCAACAGATTTTAGAGGTGAGTAATGCCTTAAATACTTGTCTGCCATGGTTCCAGGTTTAATTGAATTTGTCTGCATTAAATTAGAAGATTCCTTACTCATCACTTTAATATCCCTATAAGATCCTTTGCCTAAATGCATAAGCATGTAAATAGACATGTCTTTCACACAGGAATAAATTCCTCCAGCCGCTGCAATAAACCAATTTCCATCAAATTTTCCTATTTTTCTTGTGTTTCCTCCTTTATCTGGAGGATTGACATGATACCTCTGAGCAAGGTTTTCATTATCCTTGAATTCCTCGGGGAAGAATGTTGTAGATTTCATGTCTAAAGGCTCAAAAATTCGCTCTTTTATAAATTCTCGATAATCCTTCCCACAAACCTTAGTAATAATAAGTGCAAGCATTGTATATGCGTAGTTATTATAATGGAAATATTGATCAATTTCATGTGAATACTCTAATCCGTTATTAATCACTCGAAAGAAATCATTCTCTGATGACATTGGTACAAGTTTTGCATGAGGGGGAATTGTTAACCCTTCTCTTGCCATGTAGTAGAAAAAGGTCGCATTTGCGAGATCAGGAATTCCAGATGTGTGATTCATCAAATGCTTAATAGTTATAGGATTACTTTCAGTTCCCAGTTCCAAAGGGATGTACTTCTTCGCAGGATCTGTAATTGCAATTTTACTTTCGTCAACTAAAATCATTATCGCGGAACAGATGAAAGATTTAGTAACAGAAGCTATATTATAGATAGTGTTCTCATCAGCAGGAAGATCTTTATCTAAATTTTTTGCACCAAATCCTTGTTTGTGAACAATTTCTCCATCTCTGATTATTGCGTAAGATAAGCCCCCAATTTTCATCTTAGCGATCTCCTTTGCAATTAATCCATCAATTTTAGCTAAATTGGATTTATTTAACTCAAATAGCATAATATTTACCTTAATAACTTTGATTAATCCATTTAATAAGATTTCTATTAATATTTTAATCTAAAATCATTTTTAGTGTTTTAGTTTTTGATTGCATTAAGCTTTAAATTAATGATAAGATAGACTGTTAAATTCAATAGAAAAAGATAGGGTTTATTATATATTTACAGGCATTTGTTTATCAAACATTCAACGTCACAGTAAGCTTGGTTACAGAATCATGGAATGAATATACAATGAATTTTGTAAATAAACCTCAGAAAAATAAGACAATCACTTCATTATTGGTAATCGGTTCAGGTATCCAAACCATTGATGTAACCGATTTTGTTGGAAAAAATGATGAAATTTCTATATGTGTTTTTGTGGAAATAGCAAATTATGTATCCGATTACTTTTTTATTAGTTCGAGAGAGGAAACGTTTTGGGATACCCCAAAATTAATTTGGACGGAAGGAGTGCCCCCCGAGATAATCATCAATTCTCCGACTCAGCTTGAAGTATTTGGATTTGATCTTCCAGATTTTAATATTACAATAAATAATCCATTCCCAATCGATACAGCATGGTATACATTGGACAGTATAAGCAACTATAACTTTAGTGGGACAACTGGGACAATTGATCAATTAGTGTGGGATAATTCGGAGACAGGAACTGTAACTATAACGTTCTTTGTTAATGATTCAGTGGGAAATCTTGGTTTTAAGTCAATAAATCTCGAAAAAGACTATTTCAATTTCATTACTCCATTAAAGAATCAAGGATTTGGGCTGGTAGCTCCGGATTTTAATATTACAATAAATGGGGAGGTTCATGTAGACAGTAAATGGTACACAATTGATAGTGGATTAACAAATTACACATTCATTGGAACAGCAGGTAGTACCGACCAATCAGCATGGGATGCAAAAGGAAATGGACCGATTACTATTCTATTTTATGCAAATAATTCATTAGGAAATATTGGATCTGATAGTATTGATGTAATTAAAGATACAGAAAGTCCAATTATTGTAATCAACTCACCTACAAATCAGCAATTATGTGGAGTTAATTCTCCAAGCTTTGATCTACAAATAAACGAATTACAACTTCATAACACTTGGTATTCATTTAATGACGGTCAAAATATAACGTTCACTACAGAAACTCAATTTAACCAAGCAGCATGGGACTTACAGGCAAATGGCACAGTTCTAATAAGATTTTATGCGGAGGATGAAGTGGGACACTTTAATTCTAGTCAAGTCATGGTAAGAAAAGATGCAATTATACCAGACATTACAATTATTTCACCAATTTTTAAGGAAGAATTTGGGATAGGTGTAGCTCTTCAAAATGATGCCAATGCATGTGCGCTTGCTGAATGGATGATGGGGTCAGGAGTAGGAACCGAGAATATGATATTTCTAACCTTTGGAACGGGAATGGGTGCCGGTCTCATACTAAATGGAAAAATATATTCGGGTGCCAGTGACCTTGGGGGTGAAGTGGGGCATCTTCGTTTGTCCGATGATGGACCTATAGGTTTTGGCAAGGCAGGGTCTTTTGAAGGTTTCTGTAGTGGTGGGGGTATAGCTCAATTAGCTAAAAATACTATTAAAGATAAATTAGAAAACAATAATATCGTCGGGTTTTGCACTTCTCTTGAAGATATTGATGCCATTACAGCAAAATCAGTTTTTACTGCGGCGCTACAAGGCGATCAGATTGCATTAGATATTGTGAAAATTTCTGCAGAGTACCTCGGCAAAGCTTTGGCCATACTTATCGATACCCTAAATCCTGAATGTATAGTTATTGGTAGTATATATGCTAGAAATGAAGCCTTGCTAAAACCGTTGGTTTATGATGTACTCGAAAAAGAAACTATTCCTGCAGCGCTTGAAGTGTGTCGCATTTTACCTGCCAAATTAGGCGATAAAATTGGAGATTATGCTGCGCTAGGTGTGGCTATGCAATAAATAGTAGAACCAAGAAAGAATAGAAATTAACATAAACATCCTTAAGGTGAAAGATAAAAATGTGAAATTAGAAGGTATCGCTGAAAAATTAATACAACGATATCCTGCGCTTGATACCTGTAAAGAATCGGTAATGAATGCAGGTGCAATTTTGGTCGAATGTTATCAAAACGAAGGTAAATTGTTAGTCTGTGGAAACGGAGGAAGTGCTTCCGATTCAGATCATATTGTAGGGGAATTGATGAAAAGTTTTTCCAAGAAACGTCCGGTTACCATTGAATTTGAAAAAAAAATTAAAGAAAGTTCAAAAGAAAGGGGAGCGATATTAGCTTCGAAATTAGAAAGAGGTTTGGCGGCTATCTCATTGAACGCCCATAGTGGTTTAATTTCTGCGATTTCAAATGATATTGGAGGCGATTTTATTTTTGCACAACAAGTGTTGGGCTATGGAATAAAGAATGACGTTTTAATTGCCATTAGTACTTCCGGGAATTCTGTTAATGTTTTAGATGCCTGTATTACCGCAAAAGCTTTGGGCATGAAGGTCGTTGGTTTGCTTGGGGAAACGGGAGGTAAAATCAAATCGTTATGCGATGTAGCGGTATGTGTCCCTGCAATAAGTACTGCAGCAGTACAAGAATTTCATTTGCCAGTATACCATGCTCTTTGTATTATGGTCGAAGAGACTTTTTTCTAGTATCCATTAAAAAACAATTTAATAAATGCGCACTTTGAAAGTTCCTAGTTCTGTATTAATCATGGTATTTTCTTTCATGATAAGTTGTAAAGAACAAGTAGCATATAAAAACAACATAATGACTGAAAAACAAATAACCTTTAATGCAAAAACTCATGCATTGGATAACAACGATAATTTCTCTCCAGATGGACGTTTTTTGTGTTACGACACCCGACACATGGTGTTCAATACCAATCTTGCCAATTCCAAGTCTGTTGAAAAAGTAGCCATAGCAAGTGGAGATGAAACAGTTTTGTGGCAACCAAAATCTGTTTCAGGAGAAAATGCCGCACCTGGTGTTGCTGCTGTTTCCTATCATCCAACAGAAAACAAGGTAATTTTTATTCATGGTCCACAATTGGAAGAAGTTGATGTTAGGGGGTTTTATGATATAAGAAATAGAAATGGAGCTATTGTCAGTGCCGACGGAAAAGGTGAATTTTCGATTGCGGATTTAAGAGATGTAACCAACGATAGATTAACAGTTTCTGGAGCACAACGTGGTGGTACTCACCGACATGAATATTCCAGAAATGGGGAACGCATTGGTTTTACCTACGACGACTTTTTACAACCAGACTATGATCGTACCATCGGGTATATGGAAACCAACAATAGCGCTCCCGAAGGTTTTAGCCATTATTTTGCGGTATTATTAAAACCTCATAAAAAGGGTGAATCTAAACCTGGGGAAATTGAAAAAGCCTATGGTGATTCATGGGTAGACTCATTGGGTTCAAAACGAGCCTTTATAGGTAAGGTACGAGCTGAAAATGGAGTCGATTATGAGACTTCTCTTTTTGTGGCTCACATACCTAGTTCTGTTGATATTACTTCGGCTTATTCGGGTGACGCAAATACTTATCCAGAACCTCCAAAAGGGATAGTAATAAAAAGATTGACACATAGTAAAAGCGACGAGGGTATTGTACGAGGGTCATACTTGGGTAAACAAATAGCTTATTTATCAAAAGATAAAAAAGGCATTTTACAAGTTTTTGTAATTCCTGTTGATGGTTCTGATATAACCGATGATTTAAAGAAAAGACCTGTACAAATAACAAATTATACCGACGATGCCAGTAATGTGCGTTGGCATCCTTCTGACCAATGGATACTCTCCATTAGTGATGGAAAGGTTTATGCTAGTTTTGTAGGGAGTACAGACGATTTCGGAAAATCAATTTTATTAACTCCCAGTGATTTAAACCGTGAAGCATTAGTCGTCTCTCCAGATGGAAAAATGTTGGCTTATAATGTAAATATGCCCCACGCAAGTGAATCAAGAATGATTGACAACAAACAAAATAATGAATATTACCAGATATTCATTTTAGATCTTCTAAACACCCTTGCTTTATAAAAAAAACCCAATGGGTAAAAAACGGAATAACAACTTAAATCTAAAATATTGAATAATACTACTCATACCAACAAGTACAGGGGTGCTTTTGCCCTTATGACAACACTTTTCTTTATTTGGGGAATTATTGTCTCTCTTAATGATATTTTAATTCCCCATTTCAAAGGCTTGTTCAATATGAGCTACACAGAAACGATGTTAATACAGTTCTGTTTCTTTGGGGCATACTTCTTAATGGCGATTCCGGCAAGTTTACTAATAGAGCGTATCGGTTATAAAAAAGGTATTTCTGCTGGATTGATTACAATTGGTTTGGGAGCTCTATTATTTTTACCTGCTTCATGGTCTGTTTCGTACCCGTTATTTTTATTCGGTTTGTTTACAATGGCTACAGGTAGTGTAATTCTTCAAGTAGTAGCTAACCCATATGTTATTATTTTAGGGAATCCTGAAACTGCTTCTAGTCGATTGAATCTAGCACAAGGCATTAATTCTTTAGCAACTACTCTTGCACCTTTAGCAGGTGGTTTTTTAATACTGGGGAACTATAATTCTCCAAAGGAGGCAGCGGCAGCTGTAGAAGGTCCGTACGTATGCTTGGCTATTTTTGCCTTTTTGATAGCCATTGTTTTCTTTTTTCTAAAATTGCCAAAAGTATTGGAAACTGATGGTATGAAGGTGAAAGGAAATGTTTTAAAATTTCGACAGTTGCGATTAGGTGCTATTGCCTTAATGCTCTATGTAGGTGCTGAAGTGGCTATTGGTAGTTTTATTGTAAACTTCTTGGGAGAAGCAAATATTGCTGGTTTTGCTGAGAAAAAAGCTGCTACTTATATTCCACTGTATTGGGGAGGTTTGATGATAGGTCGTTTTCTTGGTGCTGCCATTCTGCAAAAAGCGAGCGCTCAAAAAGTGTTATGCTTCTCAGCTTTAGCTTCTGTAGTATTACTGGCTGTAACCATATTAACAGATGGTTATGTAGCTATGTGGGCGATGTTGGCTGTTGGGCTTTTTAACTCGATAATGTGGTCTAATATATTTACATTGGCAGTAAATGGACTTGGGAAATACACAAATAAAGCTGCAGGTATTTTGGTGATGGCACCCGTTGGTGGAGCTATTTTGCCATTATTACAGGGAGTGTTGGCCGATATGCCTGCTGTAGGTCTTCATCTTTCTTATGTAATACCATTATCGTGCTACGCATTTATCATTTATTATGCGCTTTACGGATACAAACCCGGGGCTAATGAATTAGCTCAAGTAGAAGCAAACAATTAATATGTTTTATACAATATGAAGCGCCTGTTTAAAATTTAATTTTCCAATAAAACGGAAGATTAGATTTTAAACAGGCGCTATTTTTTAATGCCTTTCGATTTATTCTATTGAGGAATTAAATCATGATACTTCGCGAAGTAATAGGGCAAAAGATAAAAAGTGCCTTCGTGCTCTGAATAGCCATTTCCTTCTGAATCGTGAAGGTCAAAAGCATCTCTGTCTAATCGAACATGTCCGCGTTCATCAATAGGCAGTGCATAAGAATCCACCCCCCACCCCATATCAGTTTTCTGAGCGGGTGTAGTATCGAAAAGTATATCAAGACGATGGGTATTGTCCATTTCGTATCCAATAAGATCTAAGGGGATACGTTGTAAGGTTTCCTTTATGTATTTGGTATCAAGACTACTTTTACCATAGCGATCAATAACTGATTGTGCAAATAAGGGATTTTCTTTAAAAAGTTCACTTGTATTAAAATAACCTTCGTTTACTTTTTTCGTAAAAGAATTCGCTAATGCTCCATAAAGTCCATCCCAAAAAGCATTTTTTTGTTTGCTAATATTTAACCAAGCATATTCTAGAGAAAGACGATACATCATTAAAAGTTCTGGGTCTTTTTCATAATTAATCAATCCATAAAAGCTCATTAATCCAAGATTGTTATCCCATGGCACTACATTTTCAGGTGGAAAAAATTCTTTAGGATGCATGGCATTGATGTGGTAATTTTCTTCATCACGTAGCATTTTTGCTACTTCGTCATATTTAGGGTTTTCGGTGACATGACTGGCAACATTAAGAAAAGAAAGCATCATCATAGAATTCAACCCACGTTGGTCCCATCCCCAAATAGAGTTAAAATAATCAGGATCAAAACTGCCCCAACGTGTAGGCATACCATCGTAATCTACCAATTTAAAACTATTACGAATAAGGTGGTCGGTAACATCGGCTACTACTTGTTTTACAGCGGTTTTCTCTTCTTCGGTTTCAGCAACTAAATCGTAGTAAATTCCATAATAAAAGTAATGCCCTGCCAATTCATCAGAGCTGGTATCACATTTCCATCGGTATTTTCCATCTTCGCTTAACGGAAATCTGGGATAGATATCTTTCCAAAACGGATCATTTTTTTGATTTCTTTTATTGTATTCCTGGCTGTACTGCTCGTTTACCGGTTCATGCCAATCAACAGGAATGATAACACGAGCAGGGAAACCAGGTACAGATGTAATATCAACCAACCACTTTACGGCCTCAAAACTTCTATCTGCTATTTCTTTTGCTTCTTTATCTCCTGTAATAGAATAGCGAAAAGCTTGGGCTGCGCCATACATCGCAGTATATTGACCATCATTATCTGAAATGGCAAGTTCGTAACTGTCAATATTATATTGCTCATTTAAATGATTTTGACAAATGAAACCCATTCTATTATGTCTTTCCTCCGTCTGTTGGGTAAAATAGGATGCCTTTTCTTCATAGGTCATTTCCTTAGAAATTATTTGGCCAATACCATTATCAGTAGCAACCCAAGCGGTACCATCTTTATCTACAGCAATATCGTTTACTTTATTATCAGGTAACCAACGTCTTGAAGTACGATAGTAGAAATAATCATTTTCAGCCCTTATGGCACCATTTTCTGTACCGAACCACACTTCACCATTTGGTCCGGCAGTAGCACAAGTAAACTGGTTATAAGGCACACCTTCTTTGCCTGTAAACAACTGCCATGTTCCATTGGTATTTTTACCAATACCTTCTTTAGATCCAAACCATAGATTGCCATTTGAATCTATTACAAGGGCAGACACATTTTTTAATGCCCAGCTATAGTTTTCATCGGCAGGTAATATCTGTTCCCATTTTTTGTTTTTGACTTTAATGAATAAACCATTTTCACAACCAATATATGTTCGACCTGCATAACTTACTTGGGAAAGTACCTTACCCGAATTCATCGGCAAATTTTTAAAGTGAGATACCGATTGTTCATTGTAGGTACTACTCGATTTTGCCCATTCATTTCCGTTCCATTGATAAGTATCTTCCGAAGCTATTGCTAAGGGTGCATTGTTATAAATCTTCATTTTATCAATAGCACCTTTTGGGAGACCTTGTTCGCTATTGTGTATGACCGCAACATCTTGTCTGAATTTGTTTTCTTCCCCAATTGGTTTAAATGAAGATTGAAGTAACACTATAATTAGTAGTAAAATGGCCCTCATAATATATTAGATTGAATGATTTGCTTTCTTTTGAATACCCTTGAAATCTTACTTCTATTCTTGTGGATCACTTATTACCCCCAAATATCTACCCATCCAATAGGGGAGAAGCCAAATGTCGCCAGCAGAATATTCTTCGCCCCCATCATTTCCAGTTTTATCTAAACGAAACATATTACCGTTGTGGCGTTGAACAGGGCGTTCATCAGGAGGTAGAACTTCTTTTATGGTTTGCTCTCTAAAATTAGGTTCAATTGTTTCAATGTCTTTTCTATGACTGTTTTCAATATTCCAAGAAACAAGATCCAAAGGATGTTCACGTAAATACCATGCGGCTTCATCTAAATCAAAATCTGGAGTACCTGTTAGTGCGGTCATTATATTCCATGCACCTTCTTTTTCTGGACGTTCAATCTCCCAATGGTCAATAATAGCCTCTTTGTACTTTGCTTTTAGCGTATCATTAAAGGCATATTTGTATAAGCCCCAGTATCCGACAAAATACATTTCATCATCAGAATGGTTCCATGATTCTGATAGCATTTTACTCCAATCATCTGCATCATCGGGAGCACGAGCTACATCTTGCATTGGCCACATTAGATTATCTAAATACCCGTGATTATCCATTAAATCGAAAGCTTTTTCTTTGTATTTTTCTTTTCCTGTAAAATGATATGCTGTTTGTAGCATAGCAATTATATTGGAGGCATTTATTTTACGATCACCAACCATCTTAGGTCTAGCATTTACATATTCGGGATTCCATCTACCCCAAGTTGTAGGTTTTCCATCATAATCAACCATATATAAATCATTACGAACTACGTGGCTCATTAATGTATCTATAAGAGTAATTGCGCGGTCTTTAAGTTCATTGTCCATTAGTTCGGCCATAACACCATAGGCGAAAATATGTCCAATCGCCTCATCACTACTAGTCGTAGATTTCCAATCCCACTCAGGGTCACTTGAATGTTGCCAACGGTCTGGGTCATGTAATTTTTCTATATAACCACTACGTTCAAATGAACGCGAAGGAAAGCCAGGTACTGGATTGATACTAAATAAACGTTCCATGGCATCCATAGATTCTATGCAATTTTGCAAGGCATCATCAGATTTGGTGACGGCATATCTAAAAACTTCACCAGCCAAATACATTGTTGTCCATAAGCCATCATTATCAGAATCTGAAAGTCGACCGGAATCAATATTCCCATTGTCTAAATCAACTAAATTAGCATTGAAGCCTAAACGGATATGTCTATTTCGAACTTGCGATTCATAGTATTTTGCCTTGTCAAAGAGGGTCATTTCTTTAAATACAATTTGACCCAATCCGGTTTCGGTAAGTATTAATATTGATCCATCAATACCTTTTGAAATATGTTTGACATGATTACTTGGCAACCAGCGTTTTCCATTGTAATAATCATATTTACCGTCTTTACGTAATTTAAAAGCCCCTTTAGTAGATCCAAACCAAAGTTGACCATCGATAGAAGTCATGGTAGTAATTTCATCAAAAGGAAGTTTTTTTTGTACTTCTCCAATTTGTTTACCAGATGATGGGTTTATAGTTAAGTAACCAGACTTTGTTCCAACAACTAAATTGTCATTGAAGAAGGTAAAAGCAGTCAAGTTTTTATCCTGATATAATGTTCTTAATTCGCTCGTAGTGGTATTAAAACTAGCAATCGATTTTTTGCCTAAAACCCAGAAATTTTTACTGCTTTCGTTATATAAAATATCTTGAACTTCATCGTTTGCAAATATGCCTGTCCATGGAGCTTTTTCCTTTGATAAAAATTGAAGAGTGAGACCATCGCTAATAAGAAATTCAAAATTATTGCCGGCAGCCAAGATAAATGCATTTGGTAATTCATGCCTAAGGTATAAGCTGCCTGCCCAGGAATTACTGAAAACCGCCTTGTCGTCTAGATAAACAAATTGATTTTTATAAGCGGTTATATTCTTTATGTGCTTATCAGTTAATGGACGATAAGTCTTGTCTTTTACCAATGAGCCAGGATAGAGAAATTGACCATCATGAGTTCGTAAAATTCCTTCTGAAGAAGCTATTTGAATTACTTTATTTCTATCCATAAACACTCTTGATAAAGAAGTTTCTTTTTCAAGAGTGTTGAATTTTATAGCAAAATCTTGTTTATAGGGTATATCTTTATAAACAGGTTCTGAACTAACTGATTCTTTTTTTTCTAATGAACTACCGCAGGATAAAAGTAAAAATGAAACTACCCAAATACAGTATTGATTTACTTTTCTCATAGAATCGTCAAAATTTAGAAAGTTTGGTGGTGAGTTTAATTAGATTAGTTCTAGAATTTAGCCTAATAACCCATTAACAAATAAACTTTTTTTTGACGTTTTTTACTTCCTATATATTACATGATTTACATGATATTTTATCTTAAAATATCACTGATGATAAATATTTGTTTTAAAGTGTTAGAATAGTTGAAGTTTTCTATTTTTTTGTTAATGAAGGAGGAATTGTAGAAATGCCCCATTTTTTATTTGGTTTTGGTCCCATTTTAAATTTTAAAATACCTCCATTGGTAATTTCCTCATGGGCTATCCAAGTCCTATTAAATGTTTTTCCGTTTAATGTTGCCGATTGTATGTATTTGTTTTCTTTTGAATTGTTATTGGCACGAATGATAAATGTTTTATTCTTTTCAAGATTTAGTGTTATTTCTCCGAAAAGCGGACTTCCAATGGTATAGATACTACTACCCGGTGCCATAGGGTAAATTCCCATAGAGCTCAAAATATACCATGAAGAGAGCGAGCCCATGTCGTCATTACCAGGAAGACCTCCTGGACCAATCCTATACATTTCTTCTGCAACCTGTCTGGTCCTAAATTGTGTTTTCCATGGTTGACCCGCATAGTTATATAAATAGGCTACATGATGAGAAGGTTGGTTGCCTTGAACATATTGACCTATAGTACCGACAACACCAACATATTTAGGAGGCGTTATAACAGGACTCATCTCAAAAAAGGTATCTAGTTTGTCAATAAATTGATTTTTGTTGTCAAAGAGATTAATAAGCCCTTGTGGATCATGTTGTACGGACCAAATATATTGCCATGCATTAGATTCGGTATAATGACGATTAGGACGACGGCCTACTAGTAATGGATCAAAGTACTTGTAGTAACTGTGATCTCCTTCCGTAACAATTTCTTGCTTGTTGTCACCCAGTTCTGGCAAAAACTGCCCATCATATTTTTTTGGTCTCATGAACTTTGTTTTGGAGTCCCAAACGTTTTTGTAATTATATGCTCGTTTCGTAAACAGTTCATAATCTTTTGTCTTACCAAGTTCTTTAGCTAATTGAGCTATACACCAATCATCATAAGCTAGTTCAAGGGTGTTAGGTACAGCTTCAGTAACCTTGTCTATAGGTGCATAACCTTTTTCTAAGTAGTAAGTTAACCCCGATCTACCCGCTTCCTGTGGAACAGGTGCTTTGGGAAGTTCCAAAGCTTTCTTTCGCATGGCTTTATACAAAAGTTCAATGTCAAAATCACGGTAACCTTTCATATACGCATCTACAATAACAGGTATCAAGTGATCACCTACCATAGATTCGCCGTATACATTTAAAAAATGCTGTGCAGGTAACCAACCGTAATTTTCAACTTTGGCAGCAATAGATTTAATGTAATCGTTAACATGTTCTGGGGAAATCAACGTCATAAGCGGATGTTGTGTTCTATAGGTATCCCAGCAAGAAAAAGAGCCATAGAAATCGAAGCCTTTGGCTTCATGTACTTTACCATCAGAACCAAAATATTTACCATCAACGTCTTGCGAAATGTATTGAGATAAAAGAGACCGATATAGTGCTGTAGTAAATATTTTCTTTTGATCTTCGGTAGCTTCGTTAATTGTTATTTTGGAAAGTTCTTTATTCCAAATTTTCTTTGCATTTTCCTTTACGTCATCAAAATTCCAATCTGGTATTTCTTGGTGTAGATTTCTTCGAGCACCCTCAATACTGGTATAAGAAATACCTACTTTAACCAGCACTTGTTCGTTTTCTTCAGTATGGTATTGTACAAAAGCGCCAATTTTATCGCCAACTTCTGCATTTTTATATGGGAAAACACTGCCGTCAGATTCTGGGGTTTTATAACTGGCATCGAAAGTGCCGTAGTATAAAAAGGGTTTACTGAATTCTGCTACAAAATAAACTTTTCCTAGTCCTGCAGCTTTCGCACCTTCGATACGATTGTTGTCAATTATTTTTAGTTCAGAAAGTTCACCTTTGGTCATATCACCAATTTGATGTCCAACATCTAAAATAATACGAGAATTCATAGATTTTGGAAATGTGTAGCGATGAAATCCGGCTCGTTGTGTTGTAGTTAACTCTGCAGTAACATCATAATCTTTTAGCTTAACTGAATAGTAACCTGGGGTGGCAGTTTCATCTTCATGATCGAACCTAGAGCGGTAGCCTGCATCTGGGTTTTCTAATGATCCAGGTACTATCTGTAATTTATTACTAGTAGTGGGCATTAACAATATTTCGCCACCATTGACCATGCCAACCCCGCTCCAATGTGTATGGCTAAAACCCATAATTGAGCTTTCAGAATAAACATAACCAGAACAGTAGCTCCAACCTTCCGTATTTATATCGGGACTCAAGTGTACTAAGGCATTAGGTAGTGAAGCTCCTGGAAAGGTATGACCGAAAAAATCTGTACCAATAAAAGGGTCTACATAATCAACTGGATCTTTAGTTTGGGAATGCCCAATTTGAAAAAGAACAACAACTAAAATCAGGGTTAATTTATTAATTAGTTTGTCGGAGTATTTCATATGCATATCAAGTTATTTTGAATTATTACACTTAAGCTAGTTTCTTATGATCATCAAAGGTTATCTGTAAATTAAGCTTTTATCTTATTATAGAATATTACCTAGATTTACAAATATAGAGTACTATTTTAAATTCAAAGGTTAATATACAATGCAAATAGAGTAAGATAGCGGAAATGTTATAATAGGTTTTGAAGCTATATTTGGGTTCAGAAATTAAATGGATATGAAGTTTAATTTGGTTTCGATTTCAGCTTTTATAAAGTAGGATGAAAACCATATGTGAATTTATAAAAATTAATGTCGTAGCGTATGGTTTTAAGGATAAAAACATCACTATGAATTGGAGCACAAGTGTCGAAAAACAGCAAATAAAATAAACGATATAAAATAAGTATTTAATCAATTAAATTAATCCAAATGAAAATTAAATTAATCTTTGCATTGATAGTTCTTGTAGCCTTGAATTCGTGTAGAACTTCTAAAGATATACAAGACCATACTGCCAATGTTGTTGAAAATACATCGATTAGTAGCATAACCAATAAGGCGCCTTATGATCCTAGGCCTGGTATGGAACAACTCAAAAATAAATATGAGATAATAAAAAGTGATGGTACAATAAAATTAAAAAAACCAATGCATTTCTTGGTGTTCGGAGATTCAAAAGGGAGCATGCATATGCATGATGTCTTGAAAAGAGCTGATATGCTTAATCCGCAGTTTTCTATTACTACAGCTGATTTTGTAAATAAGGGAGCCGGTGGAATTGGGGAGGAGCTATATAAAAAGTTGGATGAAGAATCGGGTTGGTTTTTTAGAAAGTATCCTACTTGGCCAACTTTAGGTAATCATGAGGTTTCTGGACCTAAAGACCAACCTTCTGAAGATAATTATGTTTCGGGAGTTCATAATTTTGGCGACTTTTTTGGTCTTGAAGATCCGTTGTACAGTTTTACTTATGGTAATGCTAAGTTTATTGCAATGGACTGGATCAAGGCGACGGAAAGCAAGGAGCGAATGGATTGGTTGGAAAATGAACTTAAAGAAGCTAAGGATAAATTAATATTTATATTCAAACATAGACCTTACTATACAGTTGGAAATAAAAGCTATTCTGATGTAGAAGGTAAAAGTACTCCTGTTACTGAGTTGTTTCAAAAGTATAATGTTACTGCTGTGTTTTCTGGTCATGACCACTTATACTATAGAACTATTCGTGATGGTGTAAACTATATAGTTTCAGCAGGAGCTGGAGCAAATATTTATCAATTGAAAAGAGCAGGTGATGCTATTCCGGGTGATGCTTATTATGGGCGAACTGTAGAAAATGATAAAGAGTTTTTATTTCATTCTGCAGAAGGAGAAGAGGTAAGGTTTAATGAAGCAATGTACTTTGTTGTTTCGGTAAAGATTAACGGTGACAAGGTTACTTTCGAGATGATCGATACCGAAGGAAAAAGCTGGGATACATTTACTTTTGATGCTTCTAGATAAAGGAATTTAATAACATAAAAAAACCTTGATAGTGTTCATTAACACTATCAAGGTTTTTTTATGTTATTAAAATTGGGGGTATGAAGATTTTTTTGAGAGTTAATAATTGTATTCTGACCTCTCTTAAATTCATTGTTTTTTATTTTACTTTGTGGTGTTTTCAAGAATAATAATAGACGGACTTTCTTTTAACCATTTTTTGCTTAATCCGGTGGTATCATCCTTCGCTAAAAAATTGACATTGGAACCTAATGCGATGTCAATATCACCATCATCATCCATGTCTTCGGCATCCATAACAATCCATCTGCCTTTTGTTGATTCGGGAAAAGAAAAGGCCTCGAAGGTTAAATCTCCTTTATTTTCTAAGTACACAAAACTCTCTTCAGGATAACTCCGGTAATCAGGGAAATAAGAAATTGCAGCTATGTCCAAATCTCCATCCAAGTCAAAATCGCGAGGCATCGCTTTATAGGCGCCATTTTGCTGATAGAAATATGCTTGCTGGAAATTAAGCTCGCCATCATTTAAAAAAATGTACACTCCATGATAATCTTTTAATACAGGGGTCTTGTCCGCATTATCACCAGAAACATAAATAATGTCATCAAATCCATCATTATTGAAATCGACTAACTCCATATATTGAGACCCATAGAGTGGTAAAAAGGATAATAATCTCTTTTCATTAAAAATACCGTTACCTTGATTCTCATAATAAAATATACCTTCATCACCCTGTGACATTAATACGAAAATATCATTTAAACCATCATTGTTATAGTCCTTTATAATGGCGCTAATGGCTCCAGGTTTTGTATTTAGAATGTTTGAGGTATAGTTGTTACTTCCATCATTTTTGTACCAAACGAGTTTACCGGTCAAATCACCAAATTCACATGCGACAACATCTTCCAATCCGTCGTTATCTAAATCGCCATAGCCCATAGCTACTGGGCGCTGTAGGTTAGATATAAGCAGTTTTGGATTTATGTTTTTGTTCTTTTTTTTATCGTAAACGATTTTATGAACCTTGCCATGCGATAGGTTATTCGGAAATAAATTCCTTCCTATAGTTGTTAAAAATAACGTATCTGATTTTTCATGATAATTGATAGGAGATTCTCTTAACATCAAATTGTAATCAAGTTTTAAATCAGAAGTTAAATAGGTTAGAACGTTTTTTCTGTCTTTACCATCGCCAAAAACAATACCTCGTTTGTTAGGTAGAATCTTTACAAGCGTAGTAAGTGGTGGACGATTGTTATATGATGCCTCTTTGTATTTAAAATGTTTTAAGCCGATTTTGATTTTTTTCTCATGAATTGGAGGTGTAATAGTGTCAAGGGCATTTTCTACATAATACGCTACTAACTTCATCCAATCAGCCTTGGCTAAAAGTGGTTCTTCGGGAAAAATATTTGCTTTTTGAATTATTACCCTGTTTTGTGGTGGTCCGAAAATGCTATCCGGTTGACCACTACCGTTGTAAATTCCCAACCTATTGCCCATTGATGGTAATACATCAGTTTTCCAAATAGCTTTGGATAAATAAGAGGGGGGGACAAATGCATGACAACGTGCACAATGTATTTGCGCCAATTCCCTCCCCGAAAGATTTGAAATTGGTATATCTTTTGGGGAAGGTTTTTTTAACTCATTCTTTCCTACACATGAAAAAAGTAAACATGCCAATATAGATAATAAAACAAGTTTCTTCATAAATCCGGAATTTGAGCCAACCAACTACAAACCTAGGTATTATCCTTTATTTTATTCCATAAAGAGGACCATAAGCTTTACATGCTCTATAATCTTGCCCTTCCTTATCGGTTCCAAATGATGACCATAATGCAGGTCTAAAAACTCTACTCTCATCAACATTATGCATATTAACTGGTATTCTAAGCATAGAAGCTAAGGAAATTAAATCGGCTCCAATATGTCCATAACTTATAGCCCCGTGATTTGAACCCCAATTTGCCATTACCGTATATACATCTTTAAATGCACCTTTGCCAGTGGTAATAGGAGCGAACCATGTTGTTGGCCAAGTAGGGTTAGTTCTATCATCTAACATTTTATGCATATCGTCATCTAAAACTACTGTCCACCCTTCTGCTATTTGTAACACAGGACCTATTCCTTTAACTAGATTGACGCGGCACATGGTTACAGGCATTTCTCCGTCAGTTTTAAACTGTGAAGAATATCCACCACCTCTAAAATATTCTTTAACAGCTTGTGGCCATTTGGTTGAATTTAAACACTTTTTAGCTTCTTTTTCTGAAATTTCCCAATAAGGTTTCATTGCTGGATCACCATCGTCATTTCTTTGTTGGGCAGTTGCGTCTAAGGTTGTAGATCCCGAATTGATTAAATGAATAATACCATTCTTCGCCTTTCCTTTTAGCTCTTTTCCAGTTACTCGCTTTACAGATTCGGGGCTCCAATAGGTTCTAACGTCAGAGAATATTTGAGCAGTATTGGTCAATAGATGTCCGAAAAGCATGGATACGCCATTTAAACTATCGTTTTCTGTAGCAACCATAAACGCCTGTCGTATACCATTCCAATCGAAAGAGGAATTTAAGATAGCTTCAGGAAAATCCCCATTCGGCATATGATCGGTCCATTGTCGTTGCCCTTGAAAACCTGCGGCAATGGCATTTCTTCCAAAAGCTTCCTCGCCAAACCCCATTTCTTTTAATTTTGGATTTCCAATCATAAGGTCACGAATAATCAAGGTCATTTTAACGACAATTTCCCACTCCCATTCTTTCCTTTTTTTATCTCCTTTTAATGCCTCAATATTATAATCTTTTCCCTCTTTACAATTTTCATACGTCCATTGTAAAGCTTTTTCGTACTCTTCATGATCATAAATTTGCTCCTCGATTCTTCTAGTTACCTCTATTTGATCTATAAATTCAGTACGCATACCTAAATAATCATGAAAGAAATTTTGATCTACCATAGACCCTACAATCCCCATAGATGAATAACCGAGAGATAAATAGGACTTGCCTTTCATTTGTGCAACGGCCAGACCAGCCTTTACAAAACGTAGAATTTTTTCTTTTACATCTTCATGAATATTAGTATCACCGGTATCTTGCACTTCACGACCGTAAATGCTGAATGCAGGCAATCCTTTTTGTGCGTAGCCGGCTAAGGCAGCCGCCAAATAAACAGCACCAGGACGTTCGGTACCATTAAAACCCCAAATTGCCTTTGTTGTATTTGGATCAGCGTCCATGACCTCTGTTCCATAGCACCAAGCCGGTGTAACTGTTAAGGAAACAGAAACCCCTTCACGTTCAAATTTGTCGGCACAAAGGGCTGCTTCTGCAACTCCACCGATATTCGTGTCGGCAATTACACATTCTACTCTTTCGCCGCTCGGAAATCTTAAGTTTTCTTCAATTAGCTTGGCTGCATTCTTGGCCATTTCCATGCATTGTAATTCAAGAGATTCTCTAACACCTCTTTCTCGTCCGTCAATTACGGGTCTGATTCCTACTTTTGGAAGTCTACCTATTAATCTATTGCTCATTTTTGGCTGCTTTATTTTTTATTTGAATCAAATTTTTCATTATCCCAAACATCTCTATATTGGTGCCTTCAATACCAAAAGCATCATGTAACTTTTTATAGAGATTATATATTTCATTATATGTTTGAACATTTTTCGTAATCGGAGTGTATACCTTTTTCAATACCTTACAGCTCTTATCTTGAAGGGCATTAAACGAAATAGGGGCATCTTCTGCTATATATGCTGCATGAGCACCAATTATTGCTGCACCTAAAGCAACAGTTTCGTTAGAGGCTGCAATTTTCATGGGTTTGTTAATGACATCAGCATAGATTTGCATAAAAAGACTGTTCTTATGGGTAATGCCACCACAATTAACAACTTCGTTGATGACTACACCTTGCCTTTCCATATCTTCAATTATTGTTCTTGCTCCAAAAGCGGTACTTTCAATTAGAGCTCGGTAGATTTCAAAATTTTTAGTTTGTAGACTTTGGCCAATTACAAGACCCGATAGCATTGGGTCAGATAGTATCGACCGATTACCATTGTTCCAGTCTAATGCAATCAATCCACTTGAACCAGCTTTTAATTTTTCGGCTTCTAGGGTAAGTTCACTATGCGATTTTTTGTTATTCAAGATGACTTTGACAAACCAGTCGAGAATATCACCGACGGCACTTTGTCCAGCTTCTATTCCATAATAACTAGGTAAAACCGATTCTTCTGCAACACTAGCTACACCCTTTATATTCGATTTGGTTGAATTTAAATCTGCCAAAACCAAATCGCAAGTTGAGGTTCCTATAATTTTCACCAGACTACCATTTTTTATGCCTGATCCGATAGCACCAGCGTGGGCGTCTAAAATGCCCATGCCGACTGGTATGCCTTCAGTCATATCAAATTCTTCAGCCCATTTTTTAGATAAAGTTCCGCTTGTGTTTGCTATAGAAAGAGTCTGTGCAGGTAAAGTTTGTAAAATTCTTAATAAAGAAAAATCAACTTCTTCTATAAACTGTTTATCGGGGAAGCCGCCCCATTCTTCATTGTAAAGCCCTTTATGACCTGCAGCGCAAATGTTGCGTTTTACAGTCAAAGCATCATCACAGCCAGTTAACATTGCTGGTATAAAATCACTTAACTCTATCCAAGTATATGCCGCATCGAAAACTTTTTCATCTATATTTTTGCAATGAAGTATTTTGGCCCAAAACCATTCTGAAGAATAAGTTCCGCCAATTTTTTCGAGATATCGAGGTCGATTTTTTGCAATAGTTTCTGTTATAAATTCTGCCTCTGTATGAGAACTATGGTCTTTCCACATCCAAGCGTAAGCGTTCAGATTATCCTTGAATTCATCCAAGTCGGACAATGGGCACATCTCTCGCGTAATCGGCAGAGGAGTAGACCCAGTGGCATCTACGCCAATTCCAGAAACAGAGGACATCTCTAAACCTAAAACTTTGTTTTGCAACATTGTTTTTTTTAAAGCCTTTTTCATAGAACGGATATAGTCCGATGGTTTTTGTCTAGCCACGAGATTATTCTCAGGAGATAGGAATATTCCATGTTCTCCTTCTTCGTATGCTTGATCTGTAGTATTTAGGACTTTTCCAGATTTTAATTCCATGGACAAAATCCTTACAGCTGTTGAGCCAAAATCTATTCCTAAAACGATTTTGTTATGTGTCATCTATATTAAATATTACCAGATTTAAAGAAGTATATGTATTGGAATATTAACTATTTATACAAAAATAATTCGAAAAAAATAGAACGAAGGGTAACATAATATTAGTTTGATGTAAAATACTTTCATTGCCTTTTAATAGAAAAAGATATATTTGACAACATGCTTTTTCTGGATTTAAAATTCAGTAATCGATAATTTATTTTTTGTAATTTAAAATTTATAGCTTCTCATGAAAAAAAACCTATTAATTATAATTCTGGCTTTTTCTTCAGCATTTCAAGTAGTCGCCCAGACCGATGAAAAAATTGCTTTTGGTCCATACATTCAACAGATGAATATGAAAGATGCGGTTATTAGCTGGTCTACTTTAGAAGGTGAAGTAATAATTACCGATGAAAATGGAAATAATGATACTATACGTAATTACAAGCAGCATAAGGTTCAACTCGCGGGGCTAGAGCCGAACAAAAAATACACTTATGACGTATTGAATGATGGTACAGATGAAGGTAAAGGCACATTAATAACTTATCCTGAAAAAGCTATTCCTTTTAATTTTGTTGCTATTGGCGATACACGCAGTAGAAATAATGTACATAAAAAAATTATATCTCAAGTACAAAAACTGAACCCTAAGTTTATTGTGAATTCAGGGGATTTGGTAGAAAATGGACTGTCTATGGGGGACTGGGAATCTTTTTTTGAGGTTAATGAGGACTTTATGCGAAACACACCTTATTATCCAGTATTGGGAAACCATGAAAAGGATTCACCTTATTATTATGATTTTTTTGACTTGCCTAATAATGAGCGCTATTATTATTTTACGGTAGGTGATGCATTGTTTGTGGTATTGGATAGTGAAGGTTTACGAACCACAATACCTGCTTTTACGACCGATAATATGAAAGATGCCTATTGGGAGGAATCTGGGATCGATTACATGAAGACACAAAAAAAATGGCTTGAAGAGGTGTTGAAATTAAATAGACAAGCAGGTTATGTATTTATTTTTCAGCATTTGCCGCTTTATAGTGTGAAGAAAAGCCGCGTAGAAGAATCTAAAATGGTGCGTGAATTTTGGGGAGATATTTTTAAAAGACATGGTGTTCAAACATTTATAAATGGACATGACCATCATTATCATCACGCTTTGGATAATGGGATTCATTTCATTACTTCTGCAGGTGCAGGTGCGCCTTTATATGATATTGATGCAGTACAACCTGAAACAGTATCCTATAAAAAAATAGAACATTTCATGAATATAGAAGTGAATGAGAAAAAGGCTATTCTGCATGTAATAGATATTGATGGCAACGAATTTGATACCATAGAAGTTAAAAGAAGAAAAACAAAATAAGGGGGAGTAGAAAAAATATCAAGATTTTTATTCACATCTACATGGTCGTGAAAAACATTTATTTTAAAATAGGCATTGATTATTTCAACGGGATAATACTTTAGAATTAACGGAATTTGAAATCTTTTGATTTCATCCATTTTCTAATTATCGTTTAAATATTTCGATTTTTTTTTAAAATTGGTTGTTCCATCAAAGTTGCTATTCTAGAGCTAATGCTAGATAACCTATTTTACATTAAGAATAAATAGGTATTAATCACCTATTAGAGTTTGAGATGAATTTTAAGTCATAGCCATAGCATTCATATTAATTATAACAATCTACAAATGCGAATTACCATTCTAAACGTTTCTTTGCTAATAGGAGCTATATTTCAATTAAGCGCTCAGAGCGAAGAAGTTACTATTTCTATACAACCGTATTTACAGGACGCGACCCCCAACTCAATAAAAGTATCCTGGGAAACTAACTCTGGGGAGGAAAGCCTCGTGGAATTTGGTGTAACTCCAAAATTGGGTCGAAAAGTTAAAGGGATAGCCTTTGATGTCAATTTTACTAGTGCTCGTATACATGAAGTTAAGATTGAAGGTTTAGATCGGTTTACGGCGTATTATTATCGCGTTAAAACCGGTAAAGCTGTATCAGAAATTTATCAATTTAAGACGCCTCCTTTTGCTAGTGATCATGAATCATTCAATATGGTGGCCATGAGCGATATGCAGATTGATCATAACAATCCTGAAAAATGGGCAGAGGTAGTTAATGATGGGGTCTTGCAGTATTTGAAAAAGGAAATGAAAGGTAAACTACCCGATAATTTAGCGTTGGTATTGATTCCTGGTGATCTTGTAGAGAATGGAACCAAATATGGCCAATGGAAAAAAGATTTTTTTAATCCTGCAGAGAAGTTGTTCAGTCAAGTGCCTGTTTATCCTGTGCTTGGTAATCATGAGAAAAATTCCACATACTACTTTAAATATTTTAGCCTTCCTGAGAACGGTTCGCCTGCCTATGCTGAGCATTGGTGGTATAAGGATTATGGTAATACTAGAGTAATTGGCTTGAATTCTAACGATGGCTATAGAGATATAAAAGAACAGTATGATTGGTTAGAGAAAGTTTTGGACGACACGGGCAATAATCAAGATATTGATTTTGTGTTTGCACAATTGCACCATCCTTATAAGTCTGAGCTATGGATACCAGGTGAAGAGGAGAGTACAGGTAAAGTAGTACAGCTTTTGGAAAAATTTAGTAGCGATACCGGTAAGCCTAGTGTTCATTTCTTTGGTCATACCCATGGGTATTCTAGAGGGCAATCAAAAGACCATAAACACCTTTGGGTAAATGTGGCATCTGCTGGTGGGGCTTTGGATAATTGGGGGGAATTTGAAGGAAGAGACTATGATGAATTTACAGTGACTCAAGACCAACATGGTTTCGTAGTTGTAGAAGTAGATGCTGATCCCAATGATCCAAAATTTACGATTAAGCGAATTAGTAGGGGGAATGCAAATGTGGCACGAAATAATGAAATGACCGATAGTATTACTGTATGGAGAAAAGAGAGAAAACCTCAAATGCCAGAAACTATTTACCCCGTTGATGAGGTTGTGGATACCATGGGAATTATACTAAAGGCAGGTAAATTTGATAGTGGTGGTAGCGAGGCCTTTCATGCGGCATCTAATTGGCAGATATCTACTTCCAAAGATTTTTCATCTACGGTATTTGAAAGTTGGAAACAGTTTGAAAATTGGTATTATTTAGAGAATAGACAAAAATCAGATGATTTAACTGATGAGAAAACTGAGCGTTTGAAAACGAATACTACTTATTTCTGGAGGGTTAGATATCGCGATCAAAATTTGAATTGGAGCGTTTGGTCTAAAACCGCTACGTTTAAAACTAAAGGGTAGGGAAGCTAACATTAAAAATATATACTTATTAATCTTATTCTCAATAATGATAACCACAGTGATTTTTGATATGAATGGGGTTATAACTGATGATGAAGACCTTCATGAATTAGCTACGCAAAAAGCTTTTGAAAAAGTTGGATTAACTATTACACCTAATATATATCGTCAATATTGTCTTGGTCGAACTGATGCATCAGCATTTGTTGATTTAATCAATGATTTTAATTTAAAAAACCAAAAGGTAAGTTCTATTATAACTGATAAGTCAATCTTGTACCAAAAGCTTATTGCTAGTAATTTAAAAATTTATCCTGGGGTAATTGAGTTGATTGAAAATCTCTATTTGAAATACACCCTTGCGTTGACAACCAGTTCTACCTTTAAAGAAGTAAAGACTGTGGTTAACCAACTAGATATAGAAGACCTTTTTAAGGTGATAGTCAGTTCAAATGATGTAAAAAGAGGTAAGCCGGACCCTGAACCATACTTGTTAACAGCCGAAAAACTTGGAGTGTCTAGTGATAATTGTGTAGTAATAGAAGACTCGGAAAATGGAGTACGATCTGCTATAGCTGCAGGAATGAAATGCGTAGAAATAACGAATACTGAAGATTCTAAAAACCTTCTCGCTGCAGATCAAATTATTGAAAAATATTCAGAAATTACAGAAGATTTAATTAAGAACCTAGCTTAAATTTAATCCTTTAAAAGATGGCTTATCGTAACTGAATTTGATACAATAATGCCACATAAAATTGCGCTTCTTTTTCAAAAAATGAAATGACAATCTTCGCATAAATAGAGAACTACGAGAAGGCTAATATTTCGTGTTTGGAAACGATTGAATTAATAAAATTTCTACACTATTACATCATACTTTCAACACCAGGAGTGCTCAGCAACGACCGTTATGAGAAAGATGGTGCTGCACCCATATCGGTAAGTGACTACCTTGTGGTCTTTGCAGGTGGCGGTTATGATTTTGATCTATCGAATCGTTTGCAACTACGTCCTTCTGTTCTTAGTCGTTTTGTAAGTGGAGCACCCTTGTCGATAGACCTAACAGGGTCTTTGCTATACGATGATAAATTTGAATTGGGTACGAACTTATAGATTAGATGCAAGTGTAGCACTGTTTACCACCATTGGGGTGTTGGATAATGCTATCAATTTTGGCTATGCCTATGAGTTTAATACTTCATCAATAGGTGACTATAACAATGGTACGCATGAACTTATTTTGAAGTTTCGATTGTATTGTTACTTATGAAGTAATAAAAACCTGCTTTGAGAATTTAGGCTCTTAATGCAGATTTTTGATTAAGAATAGATTTAAAATCTATTCTAATTTAATTATTAAATGTCGGGTTGCTAATTTGCTATAAAGTAACTTTATTGATTTATGGAAGTGCTTTAATCTCTAAACTTGTGGTTAAAATAGAAAGTGCATCACCTCTTACAGATCCTGAAACAGGCATTGTATTTTGAAAACTAGCACTAGCGCATAACGGAAAATAGGTATTTGTAGTTCGGATCCCATTACTCGGGTCAAAACCAATCCAACCGGCACCGGGTAGAAACACCTCGGTCCAACCATGCAGTTCATATTGGGGCTCTTTTACATCTACATAAAAATAACCACTTACAAACCGAGCCGCAATACCCATTTGGCGTAATATTTGAATCTGCATCCATGCCAAATCTCTACAAGAACCTTTCTTAAGTAGAAACGTTTCATCTGGTTGGTAGGGCTCACCTACTTCACGTATTTCTAAAACAAAATCTTCATGAATGCGATTTGTAAACTCGCTTAAAAAAGTAAGCGTATTTTCGTTCGCCTTAGCTAAAATTTGCGCTCCATACTCCTTTAAGTCTTTACCTATTGAAACTAAGTTCAAACTTGGTTTTAATACCACATTTAAATCTTCTGAATAAGAAAATGGTAATTGACTATAAGTGGGCGGGGACATCAAAAAATTAAACGGATTGTAGTGTTTTATTGCTAAGACCGATACGGTTCTAATTGTGAGTTTACTATGCATGCCATCATACCAGCTAAAATGAATGGTATTGTTCTCTGGGTCAGTCTGTTCTGAAATTCCTGTTGGTTCAGGAGATACTTTTAAGCTAAAACTCTTCAGTTCGGCATAAGGCGTAGTTTTGGGCTTAAACCTAAAGTAATGTGGTTCTAAGAAAACTTCAGATTGATATGCGTATTCGGTTTCGTGTATGATTTCAACTTCCATTAGACCTTTTGTTAATTTAGGTGTGGGCATTTTTTTAACTTATTGCATGGTCTTTACTAGGTTATTGTTTAGTTGTATTAAGATTTATAGATTCATATTTGTTTGCGAAAAAAGAATCGTAAATAGCAGATGAAACGCCATTGAGCTCCTTTTGAAATGAATCTGCATATTCGTGCAGTCCTCCGTCAAATATGTCATTAATATCAGCAAATTCGAGTGTTGATTTTAGCTTCCCTAGCTGCTTTTCGGCACTATTGCTAAATCCGCCTTCATTGCCAGTTATGGTATTTAAAGACTTTTCTGCTTGAATCAAACAAAAGTTCATCGAGCGCGGAAAAATCTCATCTAAAATTAAAAATTCTGAAATTTTCACAGCAGTAAGTTTTCCATATTTTTTACGGTACATATCATAAGCTGAAACTGATTTGAGTAATGCCGCCCATTGTGATAAATCAAATGTTGTACCTACACCTTGTAAAGAAGGCAATAGAATGTGATATTTCACATCTAAAACTCGTGATGTTTTATCTGCCCGTTCTATTAATTGACCGATTTTACCAAAATGCCAACCATCGGTTCGAGAAATAGTGATGGCGAATATGCCATATAGCATTTGGCAACCTTTTTTAACCTTTTTAAAGAATTCTCTTGGATCATTTTCTTTCCATCGTTTTTTCTCCAAGCCATCTTTTACCAAAAAGTAAACGTAATTAATTTGTTCCCATAATTCCTTTGTCAATTCAGGTCGTATAGCTCGTGCATTTTCTCGTGCATTGCAGATGGAATTATACATGGAATTCGGGTTTTTCGGGTCAAATCCCAAGAAATAAATAACCTTTTCCTTCTCCACAGTTTCATAAAGCGATTCATATAAAGGCCAATCGCCTGTAATCATCACTAATGGCTTCCATTGCTGTTCTGCATCAGGAACCGATTCTAAAGAAAGGTTGAAATTTACATCCATAAAGCGTGCATAATTTTCTGCCCGCTCTATATATCTATTCATCCAATACATGGTATCTGCAATTCTACTAAGCATAGTTTTGTTTTATTTATTATCTAATACCCATGTGTCTTTACTACCTCCGCCTTGCGAAGAATTTACGACTAAGGAACCTTTGGTTAGCGCTACTCTGGTCAAAGCGCCAGGTATAACTTTAATATCTTTTCCGTAGAGAATATAAGGGCGCAAGTCAACATGTCTTCCCTCGATAGTGTTATCACAAAGCGTTGGCACCCTTGATAAATTTATCATAGGTTGCGCGATATAATTTCTCGGATTGTTCTTGATTTTAATTACAAATTCGTCTTGTTCCTCTTTTGTAGAATGTGGACCAATCAACATACCATAGCCACCAGAACCATCCGTTTGTTTCACTACTAATTGCGCAATGTTCTCTAGCACATACTTGCAATCTGATTCTTCAGCACAGATGTAGGTTTTAATATTGGGTAGTAAAGCTTCTTCCCCCAAATAATACTTTATTAATCTAGGAATGTAGGCATAAACGGCTTTATCATCTGCTACTCCTGCACCAGGTGCATTTACCAAAACTACATTGCCTTTAAGGTAGGCACTGAAAAGTCCGGGAGTACCCAAAAGTGAATCTTTGTTAAATACTTTAGGGTCAATAAACTCATCATCTACCCGACGATAGATGACGTCTACTTGTTGAAGTCCTTTGATGGTCTTCATGTATACAAAACCATCTTGGACCACTAAATCGCGCCCTTCAACCAATTCTCCGCCAATCTGTTGAGCTAAATAAGAATGTTCAAAATAGGCTGAGTTAAAAATACCTGGAGTCATTACCACAATATTTGGCTTTTCAACTTCTGTTAGCGACTCTAACATATCTCGTAAGTAATGAGAATAATCATGAACGGGTCTCACATGTAATTGTTCGAACATTTCGGGAAAGGTTCTTTTGAGTATTTCCCTGTTTTCTAACATATAAGATACTCCTGAAGGGCATCTTAAATTATCTTCTAAAACATAAAATTTACCATCTGCTCCTCGAATAAGGTCGGTACCAGAAATATGGCTCCAAACATTTTGTGGTGGTTTAAGGCCAACGCACTCCTTCATATAACTAGCACTAGAAAGCACTAATTCTTTTGGTATTATATTATCTTTTAGAACTTTTTGGTCGTTATAAATATCATCAATAAACATATTCAGAGCGACAATTCTTTGCTGCAGTCCTCTAGATAAAAAATCCCAATCATCACCGCTTACTATTCGGGGGATAATGTCTAAATGAAGAATTCGCTCAACACCTTCATTATCACTATATACATTAAAAGTCATACCTAACGATAACTGTGTTCTATCTGTTGAATTTTGAAGATTATTCAATTTATTCCAACTTACTTTTTCCAAGCTTTTTTTAAAGAGATCATAACTAGGTCGAACAGTACGGTTATCATCAAACATCTCATCATAAAATCCCTTTATTTGGTATTCGCTAAAATTTACTTTGGCCATATTGTTGATATTATGATTGAAAATGAATTTTTCTAAATTATAGTATGAATATAAAAGAACTTAATTTTAAATTGGATGAATCGTATTTCTTCTAAGATAGTGATTTATACTTTCCCTAAAAATGCCATTGCGTATTTAGATAAAGAATAGATTTTGTTTTAAGCTAACTTACAGAATCGGTTATGACACCGTTATTTCTGATATATAGCAACAATAAAGTGGAGTGTTTTGCAACCTATGTAGCAGTTCAATAATATAAATCTAGATTAGCTTCTAATTTAAACCTATATAATAACTGTATTATAGATTTTCATTTAGAACTATGAAATTTGCCCTTAAGAAGAAATTCAAAAGCTTCAATTCTTAAACTTGGGTTGGAAACTGTGATAAAAGGTTGTTCTGTTTTTAGCGCCGTAAACATTTTAAAGAAGTAAGGATGATTTACGACTGTTCTTTTGTTTAAAAATTACTGAGCGCATTAGAAAAGCATAATTGGTCAGCAACTAATCTTAAATTTCGAATATGTAAATTACTTTATTTTGGTCACTACTTTATAGTATTAAAATGATCATAGGATTTGATGAAACCTGTCTCAGTTTAATGTCAGTTAAAAAAGGCAATCATTAAAATAAACTTATCTTTTTGACCTTAACATCTCGTGAATAAATGACATTTTCTCAACTACCTTCGGCGTGATTATAAAAGGATATACATCAGGTATCCCCATCGCTCTGTTGATACTGTTTACTGCAAATGATAAGGGTACGCAGGTTTGAACAATGGTATTAAAATCATCAATAATGTAAGGGTCAAATGTTGCTTTCGCCTTCATATTTTTATTGATAATTGCAGGTTTGGTTTTCAAACCGAAAAAATGAGCTGTCTCTACCATATCCATTATGTGTAGGTAATGGGCCCAAGTCTCTGCCCAATCTTCCCATGGGTGCGACGCAGCATATTTACTGATAAAGGAATCTTGCCAATTTTGGGGTGCACCAACTTTATAGTACGTTAGAAGGGCATCGCCATAGTTGATAGTTTCATTTCCGAATAAAGCCCTGAAGGACAGTAAGGTCTCTTCATTACCTGAAATTAAACGTTCCCAGAAGTAGTGGCCGACTTCATGTCTCAAATGACCAATTAAGGTTCGATATGGCTCTTGTAATTGCTTTCTTATTTGTTCTCTAAGAACAGAATCTGCTTCCTGTAGCAATATTGTGATAACCCCACGGGCATGACCCGTCATGATATTTGGATTACTTCTTTTAACGATAAAATCAAAGCACAAGCCTTCATTATTTGTCAATTTACTTGGCAAATTAAGACCGATTTTTTGAAGTTGATAAATGAGGCGATGTTTGGCAATTTCTAGATTTTTCCATTTTGGAAAATTTTCTTTGTCGGAAAGATTAGGTATCGTTCTATTGAGCTGACATGCCGAACAATAATCATGCTTGTCCTCTTGTTTCAGAAGCCAATTGCAGACATCGAGTTCTTTATTTTTACAGTATTTATACTCAATTTTTTTACGATCAGAAATCAAAAAAGTGTTCACTGGGTCAAAAGTGAGCATTTTGCGGTCATCATCTAAATAGCCGCATATATGTCCACAATTATCACAATGGTTACTTTCAAAATACAACGGGTAGCTACAGTGACCACACTCAAAAATTTTCATAAACTTAATCTTAAGCTAGAATATGAATTTATTATTAAAAATAACTTTAATATTCATGCTGCCTTAGCAAAGAGAACTATAAGCACAGTTACTATTAGTGACAAAGATGGGCTAAATTTTCAAGTAACTTAGTAAAAATATACAATGGCAACTAAAAGCCCATAATGATACCTAGTGAGGTTGTCTCAATTTAGTTTAACTAGCCTTTTAATTCTTTAAAATCTTATTAGGTACAAAATCAAAAATTGAATGGTGCTTATTATTTAAGGTATAATATTGATTGAATTAGTTTTAAATCACTCTAAATCTTCAATTACCTCAATAAGTGATTTATAAATAATAGGCCCTGTTTCAGGTCCTAGAGAATTCCCTTCACCGTAGGTATCCCTTTCATCGTTATATAAATAAGGTTTCTCAGTGTCCCATTCGCTTTTCGGAATAATATACCCGATTTCATCGTTTGAAAGACCTAGATAAAATTTGTATTTATCCTTTATAAAAGTTTGAATTGGCGGAGTTTCAATAGGCTGAATATCAAATTCTCTTCCTTCTGGTGCTTCAACACCACCAAAAACAATTTCTGGGTAAATTTCTCCCGGTATACTAAGAAACATTGCGGGTCCTATCCGAATAGCGCTAACCTCTGTTCGTGTTTTAAAATATTCGGGCAGGCCCATTTTTATCAAACCTATTCCGCTTGCGATTTTAAATGTTGTATTATCTAATGGTGCAAATATCGTTTTAGCCCTTACCGAGATGTTAGAGTTTATAATAGTATCACCTTTTGTTCTAAGTGCTTCTAATGACATTAATGCTATTTGGTCACCAAGTGCCTTTGTTTTTTCAAAACTAGGCTCTGAATAGGCTGTTCCTGTAAAAGGATCCATAATAGAAATTGATGGGTGGGGTGCCATAAGACCACCGATCGCCCCAGTGAAATATATAGCAACTCCACCTAATCCTTCTTGCATTAGTTGATTATCGTTGTATACTCCATTTTCAACTGCTTCTCTTACATAATGTGGAAAATCTGAACTTATTAATAGGTTATGGCTCCAGAGGGTTTCGGGATGGTTTGACCAGTTTATAAGCGTACCCAATGTATTGTCAGTTTCTGCGTCCAAGACCTGCATTAAATGTATTCCTGTGGCTTTTACGATTGGTTTACGGGTATCTTTTATAAGTACAGAATCATTCTCTGTGAGATCTTCAGCAAAGACAAGTTTTGCTGGTCGTAGATTTTTTGCAGCTTCAATTATGGCGGCTACTGTTTGTTCTTTTACATATTCCATCATTTCTGGATTCACGCCAGAATTAAACATGTTCTCCCCCCAAATACCAACTAGGTCATTACTTTCATGTGTATGGGTAGAAGAAAGAAGGGTATAGTCAATATTCAATTCTTTAGGAATTCGCTTTCTTATATCAATGACATCGCCATGTAAAAAACCAATAGCGTCCATAGAAATCATAGCAATTCTACTTTTTCCGTCGTCTAAAACCATAACACGAGACCAAACATCGTCGTGTACACCTTGGGCAGGTTTAGCGTTACTCATACCCGCAATCCAAAAGGCGTCGAAATTCCCATTGTTATTAATGTCGTTATAAGTATCCCCATCGTCTTTGTTGTATTTATTATCGGCGTTGGCATCGTTCCACGTATCAATAATGGTGGGTGTTATAGGCTTTTTTGCAAAGCCAGCTTGTATAGTGGTAGTATTTTTGTTTTCTAATCTTAAGTCAATCGCATAACCAGGTTGCCTATCTCTCCAGTTATACATAAATATTCCACCTATGACCAAAATGATCAATAGGATTAGCATACCAAATATTTTAAAAAATTTCTTCATACCCTTACTTTCTATAATCGTTTATTGGTCAATGTGTTGGACAACTTAAAGTTGAGTTCCATTAAATAATCGCCCATACTAGGGCCATACCATCCCATTAATCTGGGTTCGTATGAATCGAAGTAATAGTATTTTTGTGGTACTATATACCCTAAGTATTGCCCATTAAAACTAGTTAAAGCAGAGGTGTAACCTTCCAGTTCTAAAGCATTTTTTAAATCAATTCCGTATTCTCCACTAAGTTCATACGGCATAGCTAACCATATTAAATTATTCAATTTTAATCCCTGTAAATAAATTGGTCCCATATCAGCCATTAGTTTTTTACTAATAAATGGTGATACACGTAATTGGTCTGTAATGTAAAAAGCCTGTAGTTTGGGTATTTCCAATTCACTGGTTATTCTTGTCATAGAAATTACCGAATCATAAACCATAGTTCTTATCAAGGTTTTGGCTGAATCTGCTAACGTTTCACCTATATATTGAGCTTTGTTGAATTTTTCTCCTATGCCTTTATTTGAATGGCTACCTACCGTACCTGCAAAGAAAAGTGCTAAATCTATAGTATCAGATTCGAGGCTCCTTTGAAAATAACCAGGATAATCTGCACTATATGCATCGTTCCAAGTTCCAATGGTGGTGGCATGAGCACCAAATATTCCGATAACTGCTTTTCTACCGTTGTTTTGCACAAAAGATATTAGGTTCAATTTATCATTAAGTCTTCCTGTTTCACCAATTATACGGTTGCGAATTAAATTAGGGGTTTTTATATATCCATTTGAGAATTTTGAAGGTTTTTCATCTTCAAGGGCATTGAGAACAAGTTGTGTAATTTTTTTGCTAAGCCATTCCACAACTTCAGGTTGATATTCCCCGCCGAAACTTTTACCCACGAAACCTGGAATACAATTTCCTATACTAGAATGGGTATGAGTGGCGCCAAAAAATAACTGTTTTCTGTTTATTATTTCTTTTAAATTTTCGGCGACTTTTAAAACTACTAATTCGGGAATAATAACCATATCAGCACTAATAAACACGACCTCTTGACCTTCGACATTGAGGGCTACTGCTTTTGCATAAATTGAATCGTGAACTCTTTTCGCTATTTGTCCGTTGCCATTGCCAGCCATTTTTATAGCATTGAACTCACCTTTGGAGGGGTCTGGTCGGTCTTTTGTAATTTTCGGTGTAATGTTGATTTTTGCGAAACCTGCCAATAATTCACCTTTCGACACTTTTACATTTTCTATTGCAGAATCCATTTTTCGAATGGTATTCTTGTAATAGGTTGTTTCAAAATAAGGTTTATTATCAGTCGCACTGGTAGAAAAATAAAAAATGAGCAACAGAATTAGCGCTAGTAGACCTAGTACTCGAAATAACTTTCGATGCCATTTTTTAGTTTGCATTTATTACAATTTATTAGGGTCTAAAACTATATACTTAACTGTTTTACGATTCCAAGTATATACTAGATGTATTTTACCGTCTTCTGCTTGAATAACGGTTGGATACGAATATTCTTCACCTTCTTTATCCGTGTTTTCTCTCAATGGTTCCAAGTCAAGAACGCGTTCCCAGTTCTTTCCATTGGTAGATAACGCAATACTGAGTGGTACCCGATCTCCCCAGTTTTTACCTGTAGGGTTGTACACTAAAAACTGTCGACCATCCTTCAAAGTAACTCCATCTACTCCTGAATTAGGATTTGGAAGAGAAGTTGCTTTCATTTCATCCCAAGTTTTTCCATTGTCTTTTGACCAATTTTCACTTATAACATCATTTTCAGTTCGGCTCAACAATTGTAGATTTCCATCTCCGTAGTTTAAAACTAATGGTTGAATGGCTCCGAAAATTTTAGGGTTGTTTAATGGTCCTGAACTTGCCCAGGTTTTTGCACTATCTCTACTTGTTTCTATATGTATAGTCCATTCCCCATCTGTAGTTTCATTACTTGATGGTGAAAGGATAACACCGTTAGCCAATTGAATAGGTTGATTTTTAATTGGTCCCAAAATTCCATCTTCTAATGGGGTAGGTTCTGACCAAGTTTCACCATCATCTATAGAAGTCATTTGAAGACCCCACCATTCTTGAGGGCTAGGTCCTACTTTATAAAACAGATATAAAGGTTCTCCTTTAGGTTTGAATAGCACTGGGTTCCAGCAAGGGTATTGGGTGCCATCTACTTGTATTCCGTTTACAACTTCTTTAGGAGTAGACCAACTGTCATCGATTTTTCGAGAAACCCATATGCCTACATCTTTATTTTTTTCTTCAGTACCTCCAAACCAAGATGCGACAACTACACCATTACTAACTTCAACTGTAGATGCGTGGCATTCAGGAGTCAATGCATCTTCTAATTCGTATATGAATTCTTGACTAACCACTGCAGGATGGACAATAGGTACAATTTTGGGTAGTTGAAATGCTTTTTCCTTGCAAGAAACAAGAGTAATTAAAACAGCAAATAAAAAAGTTGTTCTCATAAAGGTGAATTTAATATTGGTAGTTATTAAGGGTTTGGTCGATTGTTTAATTATTGGAGCCCAAATATTTTCTAGTTAAAATAATTACAGTAGCTGAGATATACATCAAAAGACCATAAATAGCAGGTACTATTGAAAATTCGGTATTATTTAATGCTATAGTTGCTAAGGTTATAGCTAGTGTCGCATTTTGTATACCTGTTTCAATAGAAATACTTATTGCTTGTTTTTTGCTCAATTTAAATAGTATGGCCAAAGTGAAACCAATCGTCATAGTACAAACATTTAGTAAAATAGCAGGTAGACCTGCTTCGTTTAAATAGGTCATTAGTACATCTCGAATACTAACTGTAATACCTAGAACAACTAAAATAAATATAATTGCAGATATGATTTTTACTGATTTTTCCATTCGCGAAGCAAATTGTTCAAATCTATGTTTCACCCACATCCCAAGACTAACAGGAATAAGTACGATTACCAATAATTGTTTTATCATGGTAGAGGCATCAACACTGATAATTTGACTTTCATTTGAAAACTCTTCTATTGCAAACTGAACAATTACCGGTATGGTAAAAATGGTTAGGATACTAGCTACAGCAGTTAATGATACTGATAAAGCTAAATCTCCTTTTGCTAAAAATGTTAACATGTTAGATGTTGGTCCACCGGGGCATGCCGACAAAAGCATAATGCCTATTGCAATTGTAGGAGAAAGGTCTAATGTAGTTGCAATAGTAAAACCGATTAATGGTAAGATTAAAATTTGGCAACAAAGACCTATAATTATTGCTTTCGGATAAATAAATATGCGTTTAAAATCAGTTACGGTCAAAGACAACCCCATGCCGAACATAATTATAATCAACGAAATAGCTAGAATGATTCCTGTAGTAGAATTCATTTTTTAAGTGTTAGAAATTAAGCGTTTACCTACAAAGAAACCCAATAAAACAATAGCCTGTTAATGCTATCTTATTTGTTATACATCATATTTTATCATTTCAACTTATTAAAGCGTTCCATGATTTCTTGCCAATTGGTAAAGATGATTTCTTCGTCTTTAAAGAATTTAATTAGATCTGGATCGGAGAACATTTGTGATTCCCAAGATCTTTGTTGCCATGAATTGGTGATGGTTTTTAAATTATCGGTTAATTCAGATGGATGAAAAATGATTTCAGTTAGCCCTGAATCTAAACCTTGAATCAGTGTTTTAAAATTTTCAATTTTGTTTTCATAAGTTTTTCCATTGGGCGCGCTGGTAAAGTAGTCTAGTTTTGGAAGCGAATAAGCTTCCGACATCTTTACAACACTATCATCCATAGGATATCCTTTGCTTCTAAATTCCGCCAATACTTTTGGGTTTGATATATCAATAATATTTGCTGGAATACCATACTCTTCAGCTACTTTCATATATGCTTTTACATAACTTGGATGTCCGAATAAGGTACCCATATGAGTATCGATATGTGTAGGTTTATGCCCCCAAGCAATTGATTGTTCAATTTGTGCTCGTATTTCTTTTTCAATTTCTTCGGCAGAAGCGTGCTCTACCACTTGAGGTACCTCATGCCACATTTTTTTATCTTCATCTAAAAGACCTGGTACTTCTGCGGCATTACTAACCGTTCCCCATCTATAGGTTTTCCATTCACTGGTTAATGTTAAATGTAAACCAATATCTAGATTTGGTCGGTCTTTTGCCCAATTAATGAATTCTTGTGAGCTAGGACAAGGAATCATAACTGCTGCGGATTGAATAACCCCTTCTGTTAATTGCCTTTTTGCTGACGTATTGGCTTCGGGACACATACCTATATCATCTGCGTGAAGTATGATTACTTTTTTATTTACTGGCCAACCTAACTTTTCGGCCCAAGTGCTTGGTCCTTCACTAGTCATTTCAATATTGTTTGAAGCGATTTCCTGTTCAGTATTTTTTTTCTTTTTTTCTGAACAGCTACCTAAAAATAGAGGCAAACAGAGTGCTAATGTCAATTTATTTATAAATGATTTTTTCATGTTTTATAGATTATAAGTTTTTATTGAACCAATTAAGACCATCACCATAAATTATGTTTAACGGGGCATCTCTATGTTTGGCATTATACCAAATAATTTTCTTAGGTTCTTCAGCTTTATTATATAATAATTTACTCATAGTAGGAGGGACTATTTCATCATTTTTGGCGTTTAGCATTAAAAATGGACGCGGTGAAATTTGTGAAACAAAATTTAAAGGTTCTATAATGCTCACAAAGTCTTTTGCATCTTTAGTAAATGCATCTAGTTCATAAAGTAAATTGAGTTGTCCGCCGGCAAGTGCCACAATAGGTACTTTTATACGTTCGTCTACACCGCAAAAAACGGCACCAATAATTCCTCCAAGACTAATTCCATAATACCCTATTCTATTTGGATCTAATTCTTTTTGGGTTTCAATGAAATCAATTGTTCTTCTTAAGTCAAAAACGGTTTGACTTATGATACTGCGAGACCAATACTTATAAGGTCCGGTTAAGTCGAAGTCAAAAGCTTCTCTTTTTCTATCACCATGTCCACTAATATCAATTCGCATTACGGCATAGCCATTCTTTAAAAATAAGTCATTTCCGAATTCTACATAATCTACTGACTTATGATCACCTAAACCGTGCATTAAAATAATTACCGGTAATGGGCTGGAGACGTTTTTAGGAAGACTTAAAAGAGCTGTAACTTTTCTACTGTTAACACTAGTATAATTAACGCTTAATAATTTAAAACTAGTGGTGTCTATTATTACCTCAACAGAATCATTTAAAGGTATTACCTGGTCATATTCATAATATTTTATAACAGGTAAGCCTTCTTGAGTATCGCTAAAAAAATGAAAAATGGCAAAGCCAAATAACCCTATAAAGGTTATTACTATGAGCCAAATCTGTTTTTTTTTAGAGAACTTCATCATCATCAGCTAAGTATACACGTGTGCTTTTGGTATATGTACCTCCGTTTGGATCGTCGTATTCAAAATCAATGTAAAATGCTTTATATCCTTTTTTAGGAAATAGAATTTTCTGCATGACCTCGCCATTATTAGATAAATTTATTTTGGTAGAACTCCATTCTTCATCCCTGAAATCCCGGTCATCAGAATCGGCCAGCCACAAATAACTAGCTTTAAGATTTTCAGAATTAGAATCTACAGTTAAGGTGGCAGATGTTTTATCGGTGATTAATTGGTATTCTATATCGGAATATGGTTTTTTAGTCAAAGTTTGCCCCCAAAATGCACTCAAAGCTTTTAACGCTTTTTCTCCTCCATTAAGATTGTGACCGGCATTGGGTGTGTAATGAATATAATTTTCACCTGGTATTTCTTTTATATAATTCTTTATGGCATCAATTGGCCAATATTCATCATTGGTTCCAATAAATATTAATTTGGGCATGGTAAGTTTTTCTTTATAAGAATAAGGGTCAATCATTTGCGTAAGTGCATTTCCTTCGGGAGTACTTACTGCCTGTGGAATTTCTAAATTTGTATAGTCTTGAATTTGAATACTATATTCATTCCAAGCGGTTAATTGATAATCAAGGCTCACTGGCATATTCAGAACATCAATAACCATTGGTCCAATGGCTTCTACTCTTTTGTCACTAGCACCTGTAAGCCAGGTGGTCCACCCTCTTTTTGAGGCTCCAGAAACGGTAAATCGAGTGATGTCTTTTTTTAATTCTTTTTTTGAAAATTCCTGCACAGCATCCATGCCTTTTACAGCACTTTTAACCATTGGGAATAATAGGGGCCATGTATAATCTTTATCATTTTTGAAATTATGAAGCGTATACGATATAAGTTGATCTTCTACTAAATCATCTTTGTATAATGGTTGCATGGGTACTTGTCGTAAGATTGCTACAATAGCGCTGTTTTTTTTTGCCATATTAGCCATAGGGGCCGATTCTTTACCTTCTTTTTCTTTTGTTTTCCAATTGGGCATGCCATCTGTTAAACTACCTCCAGTGATGAACAATAATGCTCCATCGTAAGTAATCGTCTTTGGTACAAATAGGGTCAATTGATGTTTCCAAGTGTGTTCTCTCCATTTTTGAGAAGTAAGTAATAGGTCATATGCTTTAACCCCTTCTAATTCAAAAGTATCTTTTAGTACCCATTGATACGCATTATCTTCTGTGCTTAAATAATTTTCCAATGCATTGCTTGGAGTGACTTCAAATGGTATTGTCGAGTCACCATTTACGGTTAAGTCTTTATTTTGCTTTGAATTATCTTTGCATGAAAAGCAAATTAATATGACAAATACTGGGATTAGCATTAAATATCTTCTCATAATATAAAAGTTAAATTTTTTAATTATTTTTAATTCTCTGGTTTTGGATTGTTATTGATTAAATCTAAAAGTTCTGATGTAAGTATTTCTCCAGTACTCTCACCTAAGCTTGTACGACTAACGTATTTGTATCTCTTAAAGCTATTAAAGTCTTCTTTGGTAAGGATGTATCCAAAAGCGTCGTTGGTAAGTCCAAAAAGAAAAGGATGTGCTGTTGGCATTTTTCTTTTCAAATAATAACCAATATTAGGAAGTGCTTCGCCTGGTATAGTTAGAATTTGTGCGGTTCCTATATTTAAAAGGTTTAGAGTGGTACTAATGGAATCTCCGTCGGATAGATCCTTAGTTAATGGTGAATTTTTAATTACGAATTTTAATATTTCAGAATCGATTGGAAAAGTAACCTTCTTGTATGCACAATATATAGTTGCATTTGATTGAATGGGGGCATTCTTTACAATGCGAAGTGCCTCGTCTGCCAATAAGTTGCCAATTCTCTTACATTCTTCCCAGTCGTTCGCTTCTTTACCGTTCTCTAATCGGGTATCTGCGGTAACCATTCCACCTTGGGCACTATTCATAAATATTGCCATTCCACCTGTTTTTTCTTCTATACGATCATAAAGTGGACCTATCAAATCTGGACTTAAGATTCCTTGACTATTTCCAATTACTTCGGGGTGAATAGCATAATTCACTAAAGTAACAATTGGTTTTCCTTTATTTTTTCCTTGGGTTCCTATCGCTTGAATTACGCCGCAACGTGGGTCATAAAGCTCTGGGGCGTAGTAATTATATGCAATTTTACCTTCGGCATTACCGACAGCTATTTTTAATTGTGCTGGTTCGCATTTAAGTAAAGCTTCGTTTACTGCATCTGCAATTTGAATGACACACCAATTAAGGTACTCTAGATCTGCTCCATGTTGCCCTGTTTCATCAGGAAATGCATAGGCATCGGGGGCACTATGCGTGTGGGTAGCACCTATAAGAATATTTTCAAAAGGAATATCTTTTATAAGCTTTCTTGATTTATCTCCAAGTGCGCTTGGCCACCCTAAATTATCAATATTTACAATCGCTATTTTTTCATTTTCTTTTACAATTACCATAGCTCTTACAAAAAGGTCGCCATTTTTTTTAATTGCCATTTTAGGTGTTCCAACACCTCCTGAAACTGAAATAAGGGGATTTGGGGTGATAATGCGCTTGGCCGAGCCAATTTTTAATTCTTGGGCGTTGCTTGCGATTGAAAATAGCATTAATAGAATTAAAAATGTCTTGTTGCTAAGTCCATTAAAATAAGAGCTATTTCTCATACATGATTAAATCTTAAAGGCTGTAATAGAGCTATGTATTACTCATTACAAAATTTATATCGTAAGGCAAAATTATATGTAAAAAAATTAACTTAGGGTTAAGATATATTATGAAATTAATAACATAATTGAAATAAACTGATAATTTAATATCTAGTTTTGGTTTTAGTCAACGATAGTTTAATGTTGAAAGGAGTTGGAATTAAACTATTGATGAAATAACATTTAAATAACCTAGGCTTAAAATTAATAACGCGAGAATAATCCAGTTTTGTGCTGGTAAAAATCCACAGTTTATGAGAAATAGATACCCATACTTATTTTCGGCAATTCTTTTATCAGTGTTACTGACATTTACTTCGTGTGATTCAGATGATAATTCTATTGACGTTGTTATTCCGTTAACAGCGGATATTTTTCATTCCGTAAATGGAAAAAAAGTTGATTTTCAAGGATTAACCAATAATGCAGTCTCTTGGTTATGGGACTTTGGCGATGGAACAACAAGTAGCGATAAAAACCCTTTACATTCATATAATGAAGGTGGATATTATGTGGCAACTCTAACGGCTACAAGCCAAAGTGGAGACGTCGAGACTGTCGAAATTAGCTTGGCTATTGATTTAACACCGTACGCTTTACTAGTAGGAAATCAAACAAAACCTGATTACCAGGGTAAAACATGGAAAATAAAGAGTGCTCATTCTAACAGTGATTATTTTGCTAATGCCGACACTTCCCTATCACCTTTTGATGGAGCGCCTAACCCCTTGCCTTCAGGAATATTCGGGGCTGGATTAGGCATGCCTGAAGTGTATGATGATGAATTCACTTTCTATTTCGATGGTACTTATGAGCATGATGTAAAAGATGATGAAGGTGCTTTTAGTGGACTTGTTTATCAGTTCGTAACAACGGGAGGTGCTGGAATCTTAAATGATGGTGGTTCTGATTTCGGACTTTGTACTGGAGTTTATACACCTGATGCGAATGCTACGTTTACTTATGTTGAAAATGAAAATTTTCAGGTATCATCTGTATATGGACCTGACGGTACTTTAACCTATAGTGGTGTTAGTACGCTAGACTTCTCGGGTACCGAGTTTGTAGGTTTTTTAGATTTTGAAAGAAAAGTTATTATACAAGATATAACGGATAGTGCCATGAGATTGGTAATGTTTATGGCTGCCTCTCCTGATTATATCGGAGTAAATACAAATGCCATAATACTGACCTTTGAAGTAGTAAATTGAATCTGACTTATTGAGATAAACCAAAAAATAACCAATACAATATCAATTATGGATACCAATTATTTTCAAATTAATATTAGAAGGTTCACCATAACCTTTCTTTCTTTGCTTTTGTTATTGGTGTGTTCCAGTATAAACGCACAGAATTCAAATTTTGAGGTTTCAGGAACGGTAACTTCTTCGGAGGATAATGTGCCTTTACCAGGTGTTAGCATTGTTTTAAAAGGAACAACTTCAGGAGTTACTACTGATTTTGATGGAAATTATAATGTAAAAGTTCCAAATGGAAACGGCATTTTGATTTTCTCATATATTGGATTTCAAACACGCGAGATTTCAGTTAATAATAAATCAGCAATTAGTATTGTTCTAGAAGTTGATGCTCAAGCGCTTGATGAAGTGGTGGTAACTGCTTTGGGTATAAAAAGAGCTGATAAATCTTTAGGCTATTCTGTAGAGAATGTTGCTGCAGAAGAATTGACAAGGGTCGCACAAGAAAATGTTTTAAACTCGTTGTCAGGAAAAGTTGCGGGGGTTACCCTTAACAGTACTGGTGGTACTGGTTCATCTGTGAGTATGGTTATTAGAGGGGCTATTTCGTTAAGTTCTGATAATCAACCACTATTTGTAGTAGATGGTGTGCCAATAGCCAACTCGCTTAATAATATAGGTGGTTTCGGGGATAGAAACCCAGTAGATTACGGTAATGCCATATCAGATTTAGATCCACAAAGCATTGAAAATGTTTCTATATTAAAAGGTCCAAGTGCCGCAGCGCTTTATGGCTCACGTGCAGGAAATGGAGTGGTGTTGATTACAACCAAAAAAGGAAAAGATAATCAAAAGATGAAGGTAAACTTTACTTCTAACACAGTTTTTGATATTCCCTACAAATACATAGATACACAATCTGAATATGGTTCGGGTTATTTTTCATACTCTCCAGAATCTCAAGGAGGTAGTTATATTATGCCAGACGTTATTCCTCAAGGCGGTAATGGTGGTCCTGGATTAGATCGAGGGTATTTTGCTGTGCAATGGAATTCTCCTTTAGATGCAAACGGTAACCCTATTCCTACAGCATTAAAATCATATCCAAACAATATAAAAGAATTTGTTCAAAATGGTATAACCACAACAAATAGTATGTCAGTCTCCAATAGTACGGAGTTTATGAATTATAGGTTGGGAGTTACGAACATGAACAATACAGGCATAATTCCAAACTCAGACCTTAAGAGAAATAGTTTTTCACTATCTGCTTCTTCAAGTCTGGATGAAAAATTTACAGTAAGTACTAATCTAAATGTGGTGCATAGCTATGCAGATAATCGTCCCGCATCAAACAGAGGTACAAACCCATTAGAGGCTGCGTATAATGTACCTGCTAACATAAATATTTTAGATGTAAAGGATTATAAATTACCAGGAACGGATGTCTTTAACTTTTCTGACGATTACCCAAACCCTTGGTTCTTGGCAAATGAGGTTAATAATAGTTTTTCAAGATTTCGAATTTATGGAAACTTGGCTTTGGACTGGCAAATTTCTCCTGAGTTTAATATAAGAAGTAGCTATAATTTAAATAGCTACAATCAGACTCAAGAAACAAAAATGGCTCCCGGTTATAGTCGAGAATCTAACAATGGTACTTATGGTATAGGAACTACGGATGGTATTGAGACAAATATTGATATACTGGCTTCCTTCACTAAAAAATGGGGAGATTTTGATATGACACTTTCTGGTGGTGGAAACTTAATGTACCAAAAGAACAAAGGTCTAAGTAATTCGGCAGCTTCTCGAGCCGGATTAATAGTTCCTAACCTGTTTACAGTTGATAACATTGCCGCAAGTTCTTTGGTGTATTCTAGTTTTGCTAGTGAAAGAGCTATCAACAGTGTATATGGATTAGCAAATTTCGGATATAAAGGAATGTTATATTTAGATGTAACAGCCAGAAATGATTGGTCTAGTACATTGCCGATAGATAACCGGTCTTACTTTTACCCTTCAGCTTCTTTAAGTTTTTTGGTTAATGAGTTAGTAGATATTCCAAAAGTAGATTTGTTTAAACTAAGAGGAGGTTGGGCACGTGTAGGTAATGATACCAATCCTTATCAATTGGGTGCTTATTACAATAATGCAGGTCAATGGGATAATGCAATTTTATATTCCGCTAGTAGTGGATTGAATACTCCTGGTCTTGAACCAGAAGAAGCTACTTCTAAAGAATTTGGAGTCGATTTAACTATGTTTAAAAACAGATTTAGATTTGAAGGAACGTACTATACTGTAGAGAATAGAAATCAGATAGTTCCGAATATTCCGATACCAGGCTCATCAGGTTATAGTAGTGTTAGTATAAATGCTGGGGTTTTAGAGAGTAAAGGTTATGAGCTTTCTCTTGGTTTCACTCCAATCCGTACCGAGAATTGGAATTGGGACTTGAATGTAAATTATACGACCAATGAATCTAAAATTTTAGGTTTGGCAGACGGGGTTGATTATATCGAATTTTGGAGTGAGAACAAAAGTGTCTCTAGAGGGTATGTAGCCAATTCGGCAACAGGTGAAGATGGGTTGGTAGGAAATATATACTCACCGAAAATTAAAAGGGTAACCGATGTCAATTCGCCTTATTATAATTATCCGCTTATTGGTCAAGGAGAGGATGCAGAGTGGTTGGCACAAGAAGAACGCGAAAAGGTTGGTAATTACAATCCAGACTTTGTTATGGGGTTACAATCTAGTTTATCGTATAAAAACTTCACCTTGAATATGACTTTTGATTGGCGCTCTGGTGGACAATATATGTCACAGACCTCTAGATACTTAGTAGAGGATGGTTATGGACAAAACGTTTTAGATAGATTAGATAACCCTGGTATTGCAGAAGCGGGTCCTGAGCTGAAACAATGGGTGCTAGACCATGCGGATGAATACCTTTATGGAGAAAATTTTCGATCAATTGGTGGGCCTCCAGGAAATGGAGGATTTGCAGAAGATTTAGGAGGAAGTGTAGTCTATGATGGGATTTTTAATGCAGGTGTTGTAGGTGAGCATGACGAAAACGGAAATTTTATATTGGACTATGAAAATTTAGGTGATGTGGGTACTAATTTTATTCCTTTCTCGGTAGCAAACCCATGGGATTTTGGAACACCGCATATGTATGATGCAGATTTTATTAAGCTTCGTGAAATTTCTTTGGGATATGATTTACCAGGAAAATATTTAAAAACAATAGGTATCGATAATTTAAATTTCGCTGTTTATAGTAGAAATATTATGCTATGGACTAAAGATTCTGCTTTTGGAATTGATCCAGAAAGAGCTTTTCAAGCCGAATCAAGTAAGGACAATAGAGGTACTCAGTTCAAGCAGGGAGTGGAGCGTTATAACGTAGAACCTTGGTTGGTGCCAATTGGAATTAAGATTGCTGTAACATTTTAAAAACTTAAACCGAAATCGTGATGAATCAAATAAAAAATAAATTTACCATAGTGGTTTTAGGTCTTTTAGTGTTGGTTTCGTGCCATGGTCTAGAAGAGTTGAATGAAAATCCAGATAAAATTGGATCTGATAATGTGGATCCCAATCTACTTGTTCCAACAGTTATTAATGGTGTTGGTAAGACAGTAGTGAGCCTAGGATTTGGTGATTTGGCAGGGGTAATGCAGCATACCCAAAAAGATGGTTGGTCTAGCGGGCATAATGCCTATGACTGGGGTAATGATTCTCATAGTTGGAATAATTATTACTCGTTATTAATTAATGACAAGACCTTAATAGAAAAAGCAGAAATTGATAATCTAGATTTTCATCATGGCGTAGGTTTAATAATGAAGTCTTACCTATTCGGACTTCTAACTGATTTATGGGGTGATGCACCTTATACTAATGCATTAAGAGGTGATGAGGGAGCTGAGTTTTTTGATGCAACCTTTGATGATCAAAAAACAATATATGAAGGTATTCAAGCCGATTTAGAAATAGCGAACGGTTTGTTATCTAAAAGTCAAGATTCTTATTTCAGTATTAATGAAGCCCAGGATATTCTTTATGGGGGTGACGTTGCTAAATGGAGAAAATTTGCCAATTCACTCTCTTTAAGATATTATATGAGATTATCTGCTAAAGAACCTGGTATTGCAGAGCAGGGTATTAAAAGGATTCTCTCAAATTCTTCGCAATTCCCTTTGATTTTGAGTGCCGAGGATGATGCTAATATGGCTTACGTAGGTAATACTAATAACGATTCGTGGCCTACTAATACAAAGTTTGATACAGACCCTCAAGGATCTTATTTTAGAATAAAAATGGGTGCAACATTGGTAGAAGCCATGCAAGCTCTTGACGACCCAAGATTAGGGATTTGGGCTAATAAAATTGAACAACCTATAGTTTTGGATGTTACAGATTACGTAGATGAAAATACAGGTGAAAGGCATGTTTCTCAAGCTACGGTTGATTCTTATGTAAACACGGTTGGATATCCCGTTAATTATGACAAGAATTATGTTGGTCTTCCAACAGCTATGACTTTTGGCGCAGCCTATAATTTAAGCGAAAACGTGAATCAGGGTTCATATAATCTTCATGTGTCACAGTTGAACGATATCTATAAAGAAGCTAGTGGTGATTTATTGCAAGCACGGTTAATTTCGGCTGCTGAAGTAAACTTTATTATTGCAGAGGCTGCTTCTAAAGGATGGGTTTCAGGTTCAGCAGAACTATATTATAATGAGGGAATCAAACAATCTTTAAATGCATGGGGAGTGGGAGATAGTTATGCTGATTATATTTCAGGATCAGCAGCTTATGGTAGTTTTGAGGATATAATTACTCAAAAATGGATAGCTAGCTGGTCTTCAGCAACAGAAGCGTGGTTTGATTATAGAAGGACTGGACTTCCTGAATTACAAACTGGACCCGCTAGTAAGCGTCCAGCTTTACCTTTAAGATTTTATTATCATATTAATGAAATTGATAATAATTCAAATTCCACAGAGGCGATTGACAAGCTCGAACCGACACAATATAAAGGTGATGATGTTAGTAATAATAGTGCATGGTCTAAAATGTGGTTATTGCAGGGGACCAGTAAACCGTATTAGTATTTAAAATTTAGAGTTAGTTGAGTTTTAGAAAAAGAGGCTTAAAATCTAAAAGCCTCTTTTTTTTATTTTGATTTCTAGCTTTATTAGGAGTTAACTGTTCTTAAAAAAACTAAGAAAACCAGTTAATATAGTCCTTAATATCCTTTTAAGGAACTTCTATTTGATCCTTAGCCTTTTCAATTTTTAGTACTTATTCGATAAATGGGTATGAGTTTTTTAACTCCAATTTGATGTATAAATCATAATCGTAAAACTCAAGGCTTATTGGGGTAAAATATGATGTGTTTCTCATAAAATTGTAGTGGTTTAAGGTATTATTTTAATGTTAATTTGTAGGAATACTTATAAAAGACACTTATGAAATTACCCTTAAAAGGTATAATTCCACCAATGGTTACTCCGTTACTTGAGAATATGGAGTTAGACTTAAATGGGCTCAATAAATTAATAGAACATTTAATACAAGGTGGCGTTCATGGGATATTTTTATTAGGTACCAATGGGGAAGGACCAAGCCTAAGCTACCCTATAAGGAAACAACTTATTTTAGAGGCATGTAAAATTGTGAACAAGAGAATACCTGTTTTAGTGAATATTACAGATTCTTCTATAGATTCAGCATTGGAAATAGCTGAATATGCCAAATTATCAGGTGCTGATGCTTTAGTTGTTGCACCGCCTTATTATTTTCCAATTTCTCAGGAAGAAATGATTGGCTATTTAGAAGTCTTAGCCCCTAAATTACCGCTTCCTTTCTTGATTTATGATATTCCAAGTTGCACGAAACTTCATCTTTCGATAAAAACAATAAAAAGAGCAAAAGAGCTTGGTGCAATTGGTGTAAAAGATAGCTCTGGCGATATGGGTACATTTTATCAAATTATCGAAGAGTTTAAGGAATTTTCTGATTTTTCTGTTATTGCGGGAGCAGAAATATTTCTGTCCGATACTATCTTGAACGAAGGTCACGGAGCAGTAGCTGGTGGAGCTAATCTTTTTCCAAGATTGTTCGTTGAATTATATGAGGCTTCCTGTGAAAAGGATTTAGATAAAATAAAATTGCTTAGGCAAAGTATCATCAAAATGCATAGTACCCTGTACAATGTTGGTAGTACTCCCACTAAAAGTATTAGGGCTATAAAATGTGGATTGAGTGTTCTGGGTATATGTTCAGATCATATGGCACAACCACTTAGTCGATTCGGAGAGAAAAATCGTAAAAAAATTAGAGAATATTTAAGTGTGTTTGAATATGACGTGCATCATAAGAATGTGCTTTAGGTTTTGCTCGCAATAAAAGAAATCTAATGAGAAGAGATAAAATTGAAAAGTTAATAATAGTTGCTTCTATTCTTCTCATAATAATCTTAGCAACCTTCTTCCATTTTGAAATTGAATTTGAAAATACCTTAACTAATTTATCTGATGAAAATTTTGGCGTAGATATTTCTATATGGAGATATATTTTTGAACCATTTTTAGGTGTTTTGCTCTTTTTTAATAGAACGCTCTACCCTTTGGAGGAATTGCCTTTGGCATTAATTTGGATAATAATACTATACGTTTTATGCTGTGTAATACAAGCGTATTCAAAGAAGGATGGCAGTAAAATTGTGTTATTAAAAAAACTTTCCAATTTACCTTTGTTGTTAGGAATCTGTTTCTCAATTTTTGTTTTAATATTATTTATTCCGCTACCAAATAACACCATCGTTAACCATTCCAGTAATTTAGTTTTGGTATCTACACATGCGCATACCGAATACAGTCATGATGGGCTAATATCTCAAGAAGCAATGTGGAGATGGCATAAAAGAAATGAATTTGATGCTTTTTTTATATCTGATCATGCAAACCATAAAAAGACCCTAGAGTTTTCTCAGGCCCAAAGGAACGGAGAATTTGAAATAGCACCATTGATTATTGTAGGTCAAGAACATTCAGGTACCAACCATATGAGCTTGCTAGGTCTCAATGGTAAATTCGATACAAAAGGAATGTCAGACAAAGCCGTGATTGATTCTGTACATCAGTATGGCGGTGCTGTAATAATTAATCATTGGTTTGATGGTAAAGGTAAAGAGAAGGAATTTTACCGTGATCTAGGGGTAGATGGCTTTGAGATTGAGAATGTCGGAAGTGATCTTTACTATGATCGTGAAATTTTTGAAGAACTTAAAAAGTTTTGTAAAACAAATAATTTGACCATGATTGGGGGGCTTGATTTTCACGGATATGGCAGAGCATGCTCTATCTATAATGCACTCGAAATTCCAAACTGGAAGTCTATGGAGCCTAATGAAAAAGAACGGGTCATTTTAGAGATTTTTAAAAAAAACCAACAAGATAAAATCTCGGTCTTAATGTATAAAGATCGAGATTATTATTCCAATACTAATTTGATTTTTAGACCTTTTTTGACATTAATTAATTACTTCAGAACATTGAATTTTTTTCAAATCATTTCATGGATTGTTTGGATACTTTTATTTCAGTTCAGTAAGAAACTAATGAAGAGAAACCACTTTAATTCAGATAAAATAATTGTGGGTATTTCTGGATTTTGTGTTGTGTTTCTTTTAAGCCTATCAATAGTCTATTATTTCAATGGGCAGGCAGTTAAAGGGTATAGTAAAGTATATTCTGAATACTCTAGTATCCTAGGTTTTATAGGTTTTATTCTTGCTGTTTTTGTTTTTATTTTGACTTATTTACGATTCTTCAAAAAAAGAAATTTCTAATTATGGTCATTGACTACCAAAAAGTTTAAAACTAATTTTTTGTATTAAAAATATGCGCCTTAATCAGAATAAGTTAATCATTAAGTCAAATCTGGGGAGTTTGTCAGGAGATTATAGCATTCAGTTCTAAAAAATATGAATTATAAAAAACAAGGAATTGGAATTTTAATAGTAGCTATGTCATTGGGTACCGCTTGGGCAATTAGAGGACAATTTGGTCATGAGCAAGGTGCAGCCTGGGCTGGCGCGATTGGTGGTCTTTCGTTAGTATTGGTTTCACAAAGAAAAGATTGGTACGATAAAATGGTACTTGTGGCTCTAGCCTCTGCGCTAGGGTGGGGTGCAGGTGGTATGATTAGCTACGGAATGGTTGTGGGTTACGGTCGTGCCGATAATTTTATAAATGTATTTTATGGGCTCGGAATGCTTTTTATAATTGGAGCACTTTTTGGTTTGTTAGGAGGTGGTTTGGTTGGAATGGTTCTCGATTCAACCGAAAAGAAAAGGGTGAAATGGGGTGCTTTAATTTCTGAAATGGTCGCAGGTGGTTTGATTAGTTATTTCTTTCTAATTGAACAGATTGGCTTTAAAATGACCCCTCCACGTTCAGAAGCATGGGCATTGATTCTTGGAGCTGGCCTAGCCTTGTTATGGCATATGGCTCGCGAAAATAGAAATTCGCCAATACGAGTTGCAATTTTCTCTGCATTGGGTGGTGGTTTCGGTTTTGCGTTTGGTAATTTTTTGCATGTAATAGGGAATACCATGGAAATACCATTCAATATGTGGAACGTAATGGAGTATAGCATAGGCTTTTTTGGTGGTTCTGGAATGACTTATGGTGTGTTTAGTTCTAAATGGCCTATTGAAGTGATAAAAGTTAAAAACTGGACAAACAGGGCTGCACTATTTATTCTTGTAGTGTTCATTCCTATAATTGTATACCGCGAATCGCTCTCTTATGAACATTTATTGAAGCGTTTGGGTGATATCGCATTATTAGAGTCAGTGGTATTGATCAGTACTGCGTTCGCCGCAATTTTATTGCTATTCGTTGCTGTATTATTATTGTGGAAATTAGGTAGCAGTGGATATATGATGAAAGACGTTGCATTATTTCTATTTGTATACTTATCAACTTACACGATTCTTAGTTATGTGGTGACAGGTTTGTTTACCGGACAAATGAGTTTAAACCATCACTTATATATTACCAATATTTTTATAATTTTTACTTTGTTCAAGAGAGGAAAATGGACTGGTCCTAAGTCGGTTTCGGAAAAAGTTAATTTTAAAAAATGGGCGTTTTTTTTAGTAACCATAATTTTCTTTATATCAATTATCTCCTTGATTGCATCCAATTTTCATGAGGGTCTACCCGGTGGGCACAATAGATTTGAATAGAATAACTATATAATTAATAATAAAGCAGTCACTTAAAATTTAATTACTTTAAAATGAATAGTATTTCCCCACGAAAAGATCTTGCAGGAAGAATAATTTTTGTAGTAATATTTATATCCATCGGTTATTCCATTCTTCGTTATAATGTAATAGGAAATGTTCCATGGAGAGATGTACCTTTTTTTATTCTAAACAAAGGAATTTCACTTGCAGCATTAATTCTTTTAATATTCAACTTTTCTTTAGGTCCATTAAAACAATTAGGTATATCATTACCTAATCAATTACTTGATGCTAGAAAATCATTAGGTGTTGTCGGATTTGTTTTAACATTTACTCACCTGATAATGAGCGTAGCTATTTTGAATCCTTCGTACTACCCTTCATTTTTTTATGATGAAGGATTGTTAAATGCTAGAGGAGGACTTAGTTTATTGGCTGGTGTTCTTAGTTTTGTTTTTTTATTGATTTATTATATTAGTTTCAAACCAGACTTAAAAAAACAATATAAAATTATTAGAATTATTACCTCTCGTGAAGTGATTTTGTGTGTTCTATTTTTTATAGGGGCTCACTTATTCTTTTTTAGTTACCCTGGCTGGATAACTGTTTATAAATGGCAAGGAGGATTACCGCCGATTAGTTTGATTTCCTTTATTATATTAATTACGGGCTTAGTAATAAACTTAATAGGTAGAAGATAGTTAGACTTAAAAAAAAACAATAGCTCTTGAGCAAGATCTTGATTTCGTTAAGAAACTTATGATAGAATTATATAATTATTTTTCAATCCTATTTTACTGTATTCCAGTAAAAATAAATTCGCTCTGAAATAGATCAAAGGAATAAATACTTTTTTAAAATAGATTATCGAATTTGCCGTATGTATTATCTGAAATTTTTTCGGTAATCAGATGGCGTTTTTCCCATATTGGCTTTAAAATAATGATTAAAATTGGCTAGATTGTTATAGCCACTTTCAAAACAGATTTGAGTAATTTGTTTATCAGTCTCTGCTAAGAGTTTAGCAGCGATTCCTACCCTTACATTTTTTACATATTCCATAAAAGTAAGCCCCGTTTTCTTTTTAAAAAATCGGCAAAACGAACTTGGAGCCATATTCAGTACTGAAGATGCTTCTTCAAGCTTGATGCCTTCTTGTATATTTTGAAAGACATATTCGTAAATTTTATTTATTTTATCTATGTTTTTAGAGAAGACTGATGATTGGTTCATAGGGTTTGAAAGCTTCTCTCGATCTTCAATCTTTATAAGACTATTGAATATTTTCAATAATCCTATGTAATATTCCAATCCTTTTGTTTCTGACATTTCACTTAAAATTTCACGTATTTCAGTGTCATTTTCAACTTTGAATCGAATTCCACGATTCGATTGTTTAAGTAAGTCAACGACTTTTTCAAGTTCGGGCATTTTAAAAAAATCAGAATTTATTATGTTTTCTGAAAAGTGAGTTACAATACAGGTTGGAGGTTCATTTTTTTCAGCATCGAGTAGCTCCCAACAATGGGGCAAATCTGGTCCTAGAAGAACTAAATCTCCTGTTTCAAAACCAGAAATATTATCTCCCACAATTCTACGACCAGTACCAGAAGTGATATAATTTAATTCAAAATTTTTGTGTGAATGTATTCTAGCATTCGTCGATAGTGGTAATTTTCTCGATATAAATGAGTGATTATTCGGAACAAATATTCTTTCAAAAACGAATTCCATATTTTAAGTATTTTAACTCTTATTATCAATAATACATAATAATATTGATATAGAGGTTAATATAACATAAGATTTCAATAATATTATTGTGGCATATAGTATTCGTTTAAAGTTACTTTGTAGTCTAGTATATAAAAATCATGAGTTTAGAATTAAAAGGAATTATCCCTCCGATGATTACACCATTAACTGAAAATGGTGATTTAAATGATGAAGGCTTAAGAAAGCTAATAGAGCATTTAATATCTGGAGGTGTTCACGGTATTTTTTTATTAGGAACAAATGGGGAAGCACCCAGTTTGACCTATGAATTGCGAAAAGAACTAATATCAAAAGCATGTGAATATATCGCAGGTAGGGTGCCTGTGTTGGTAGGTATAACAGATACCTCTTTTGAAGGCTCAATAGCAATAGCCAATCATTCGAAAATGGCAGGTGCTGATGCCGTTGTAATTGCACCTCCTTATTATTTCCCAATTTCACAAAATGAAATGGTAGAATATCTCGAAAACTTAGTGCCTAAATTACCTTTACCTTTTATGATGTACAATATGCCAAGCTGTACTAAACTACACTTGTCAATTGAAACGCTTAAAATAGCAAAAGAATTAGGTGCGCTTGGTGTAAAAGACAGTTCGGGTAATATTGACTATCTGTATTCTCTTATAGCTGCATTTAAGAATTCACCAGAATTTGCTATTATTGTGGGAACGGAATCATTTTTACCTGAAACAATACAACACGGAGGTCATGGAGCGGTTGCTGGAGGAGCTAATTTTTTCCCTGCATTGTTTGTTGAACTTTATAATGCATTGGTAGAGAACAACCATGTCAAGGTTGAAGAATTGCATCAAAAAGTAAAGACTCTTTATGATACAATTTATAGTGTAGGTAAATATGAATCAAGATATACGAAGGGTACGAAATGTGCCTTAGCAGTAATGGAAATATGTGACGACTATATGGCTCTTCCACTACGAAGATTTGAAAGTAAAGAACGTGAAGAAATTAAACGATACATTGATACGTTTAATATCAGTATGATATAAAATTATAAATACCCTTAGATTAGAAGATATACCACTTTTTAGAACCTTCTTGGCCCTAAGTCAAACCAAACCAAACCAACCCAATAAAAAATGAATTACCAACTCGGATTAATTGATACAGCTATTCTAGTTCTTTACGGATTAGTAATGATAGGAATGGGTATTTATTTTTTAAGAAAAACCAAAACTTCTGAAGAGTTTATGGTGGCAGGAAGAGGTATACCTGCTTGGGCTGCAGGTATTGCAGTGATGAGTGCCTATACCAGTAGTATCTCATATATTGCTGTTCCGGGAAAAGCTTTTGATTCGAATTGGCATCCTTTAATATTTGCACTTACTGCACTTCCAGTTACCTGGTATGTAACCAAGTATGTAATACCTCATTATAGGAAGCATAAGATTATTTCAGTTTATAAATACTTAGAAGAAAAGATAGGGGACTGGGGTCGAGTATATGCATCCTTATCATTTGTACTTTTCATGATAGGGCGTACTGCAGTAATCCTATACCTTTCTTCTTTACTATTGACTTCTTTCATAGATATAGATATTGAAATGCTAATTTTAATTATTGGTGTTTTGACCATCGCTTATACGCTTATGGGAGGAATGGAAGCTGTTATATGGACAGATGTGATGCAATCCATTATCATGATTGGTGGACTTTTGTTTAGTGCTTATATCTTGACTACAGAGGTTTTTTCGAAACCCGATTTTTTGATTCAAAAAGCATTCGATATGAACAAGTTCAGTTTAGGCGACGGTTCATTTTCATTAAGTAGTAGAACTATTTGGGTCATGATTATTTATGGAGTCACAGAAAACATTAGAAACTTAATGGCTGATCAAAATTATACCCAAAAATATAGTGCGGTGGCTACAGAGAAAGAGGCTAAAAAATCTGTTTGGATTGCTATGTTGATTTATTTACCGTTAACCATAGTTTTCTTGTATATAGGTACGGCCATGTTCGCTTTTTACTCTGGATCTGCTCATGTTTTAGATCCATCAATTTTAAAGGGAGATGAAGTTTTTCCATTTTTTATAGCAACTGAATTACCTGTTGGTCTTAAAGGGTTAATTATAGCTGCCATTCTTGCAGCGTCTATGAGTACCGTAGATTCTGCTTTAAATTCGTCGGCGACAGTGTTGTATCTTGATTATTATAAAAAATATTTTAGACCTAATGCCAGCGAAAAAAGTAGTATTAACTTTTTACGTATAACGACTGTAGTTTGGGGTTTCTTAGGGATTGTTTTTAGCCTTTTATTGATTAATGCGGAAAGCGCACTTGATATTTGGTGGCAAATCTCAGGAATTTTCGGGGGTGGTATATTAGGCTTGTTTTTATTGGCAATATTCAATGTCAAACTTAAGCAGTCACAAGGTATTATTTCGGTCGCTTTTAGTATCCTTATTATTATCTGGGGAACATTTCTAAGAGATTTACCAGAGAATTTCAAATGGCTGGAGTGCACTTTGGATCCTATTATAGTAGGTGCCGTTGCTACTGTAGGGTTAATTATGTTGGCACTAGTTTTTGTACAATTCAATAAAAATAAAAAATAGAGTGCTGTTTATTATTTAACTGTGCAGCCGAATTTTTTAAGATTTACAAGAATAACATGAGAAAAATTAAATGGGGTATAATTAGTACTGCATCCATAGCTATAGAACAGGTTGTACCTGCAATGCTAAAAGGTGAATTCAGCGAAGTAGTAGCTATTGCTTCAAGGGGTATCGCTAAGGCTGAGAAGGCAGCTAAAGAATTTAACATACCTAAGTTTTTTGGCTCTTATGAAGATTTGCTTAATGAAGATGAGATAGAAGCAGTATATATTCCTTTGCCTAACCATCTTCATGTAGAGTGGGCTATTATGGCGATAAATGCAGGAAAACATGTCTTGATCGAGAAGCCGATGGCTATGAATAGCCAGCAAGCTATAGAATTATTGAAAGAGTCCGAAAAGTACCCCGACCTTAAGATTATGGAAGCTTTTATGTACAAATTTCATCCTCAGTGGATTAAAGCTAAAGAACTAATCGATACTGGTGAAATTGGAACCTTGAAAACTATACAATCTTCATTTTCTTTTTTTGATGACGATGCTGATAGTATTACAAATAATAAAGAGTTTGGCGGGGGTAGTTTAATGGATATTGGTTGTTATTCTATTTCTGTTTCGCGATTATTATTTGGCGAAGAACCAAAAAGTGTAATGTCTTCTATTGAATATCATCCAGAATATGAAGTAGATATTTTAGCGACAGGAATTCTTGAATTTGAAAATGGTAGCTCTTCCTTTTTTTGTGCTACACAATTAGATTATACGCAACAGGCTCAAATTTTTGGAACAAAAGGAAGTATTCGATTTGAGCTTCCTTTTAATCCACCAAACGATAGACCTTCTAAAATTTGGTTAACGAAAGATGAAGTAGTAACTGAAATTGAGTTCGAATTATGTAACCAATATACATTGCAGGCAGACGCTTTTTCATTAGCTATAATAGAAAATAAAGCGACTCCGGTGAATTTAAGTGATGCTATTAACAATATAATAGTAATAGAGAAACTACACGAAAGCCAAAAGACAGGTAGACGTGTTAATATTTAAAGTGAATGGCGTTAACAATATAGCTAAATAAGAATATTGGTTTTAAACTTTGTGAAAGATAGTTTTGAATGGAGAATAAATTTATGATAAAGATATTAAAGTGTCTTTCGATTTTTTTGATGGTATTTTCAATGCCCTTCACCTTACAAGCACAACATAAACATGCTAATGGCGAAGAGCATTCTAGTCACTCTCATTATACGAAACATGACACTACCCCAGCACATAAATTGATATATCCATCAAATACCCCTGATCGTATTATTTCTAACCTTACCGAAGATGCTGCACATACATTTGCTGTGAATTGGCGTACTGATCAACAGGTGACGAATGGAGTTGTAGAGGTTGCTTTGGCAACTGATGGTCCTGAGTTTTTATTACGCGACGTTCTTAAGATTAATGCGGTTTCTGAAAAATTTGAAAATCAAAATAGGAATGAACCTCTTGTTAGAGCTTATTATCATTCTGCATTAATAAAAAATTTACAACCCAATACCACTTATGTATATAGAGTTGGTAACGGGCAAAAAGATGATGGTTATTGGAGCGAATGGTTTCAAATTACAACTGCTCGAACAGATATGAAAGAACCTTTTAGTTTTATCTATTTTGGCGATGCACAAAACGATGTAAAATCCTTATGGTCTAGGGTTATTCGTAATTCATACCGTCAATTTCCGCAAGTAGATTTTATGTTACATGCCGGTGATTTGATAAGCGATAGAGATTCCAATTTGGAGTGGGGTGAATGGTTTCATGCAGGTAGTTTTATTCACGCTACTGTACCAAGTGTTATGACGCCTGGAAATCATGAATATAGAGATGGTGTTTTAACTTCTTTATGGAAACCGCAGTTTACCTTACCTGAAAATGGTCCCATTGAAGAATTAAAAGAAACCTGTTTTGTAATTGACTATCAAGACATGAAATTAATTTCTATTGATAGCGAAGGTTTTGATGAAAGTATGGAGGCGAGAGTAGCCCAAGTAAAATGGCTAGATTCTGTATTACAATCAAATACCAAAAAATGGATAACAATAACAACACATTACCCAGTATATTCTACGAAACAAGGTAGAGATAATTGGGAGCTAAGAGAAGCTATAAAACCTTTGATAGATAAATACGAGGTAGATTTAGTGTTACAGGGTCATGATCATACTTATGCAAGAGGTTTCCCAGAAAATGAAGGCAAAGGTTTAACTGTAGTAAAAGATGCAGGTACTGTTTATGCCGTATCTGTAAGTGGGCCAAAAATGTATGAATCAGAAGATCAGGAATGGATGGTTAGAAGAGGAGAGTATACTCAACTTTTTCAGATTATTACAGTTACTGAGAATACTATAAGCTATGGTGCGTATACGCCAATAGGTACATTGTATGATGCCTTCGAAATTATAAAAAAGAAGGGTAAAAAGAAAGTGATAAACAAAGTGCCTGACAGTCTAATAAGGTTAAAAAGTGATTTTGTAGAGCCAAAGTAAATAAGGGTCTGTAAAAAGAAACGGCAACGAATCAATGGTCCTGAAAATATTATTTATTTCATATTATTCTTCTTTGTCTAAGGTCATTATTTAAATAATGAAACTTATAGTAAAGTATCAAGGTCAAAAGAATAAATGTTACCCAAGTTATCGGAGAAAAATATTAGTTTGACTTGATCTACTGTAAAACTGGCTTTACTTGACGTTGTATCACCATTTTTACCATCTATTTTGGTTTTTAGTTGAATAAGTTCCTTAAACTGCCAGTGACCTTTTTTTGAGATTATTTCATTTACAGAAATGTAATACAGCTTACTCACTTTATTTTTTACTGAATGTATTTCAAATATTCTTCCAGATTGAATATGATTAATTATAGGACGACTAGGGCTTAATTCTGAATTAAGGTTTTCGTACGGTATATTGGTCCATTTGCCTTTTTTATCTCTTAATCGTAATACAAATTGGGGTTGATTTATTTTGTCCACACTGTTTTTGGTAACCATAGCTAGTTTCCCATTTTTAAATACCGTAGCGTTTAAATGATCGTCAGCATTGTTGTCGCCTTTCTGTATTGTTATAGGGATAGACCATTTACTAATAGGGTCACCATCAAAATGAATAACCTCATTCATAGTTTCAGTGTTTTGGTTTGACCATATTACTGATACTTGTTTTTTTAGACTTACAATTAAAGAAATATCATCTATATTTATATCATCCGCTACAGTAAATGGATTCGACCAATCGCTACCATTGAAAGAATGCCAAACCATGATTTTCTCATTCATATCTGCACAAACCCAAAATTGGTTTTTTGAATCTTTGGTTATGGTAGCAGTTTCAATAGATTGGCATTCTTTTGGAATGGGAAGATTAGCCTTCCATATATTTTTATATGCCTCATGCTCTTGAGAATATGTTATTCGTACTACATTTAATGCGCATTCGCTAACAAAAACAATATGGGCATCATTGCCTTCAGCCAATACGTCAGCTCGACTAGGTAAATTATGCCATACTTGATTGATAGTAGATTGGCTCGTCCATCCTAAAGAGTCTTTTTTTAAAAGTTTAGGGCCGTCTTCGTCGCCTACTATTAACCATTGCCCATAATCATTTGTCCATGATTTAGATTGAGGTTTGTCGGCTGTAGCGTCGCTGTAATTAACCTTGAATATGGGATTCAAATATATTTCTGGAGTACTTTTTTTTTGCGAATACACTTCATTCCAACCTATAAATAGACATAAAAATGACGGAAATAAAAGCGAAATTGTTTTTAATTTTATTGAATTGGTCATTTAGAAAAATTTAATTGGTAAACTAATTTACTCTATGAAAAGGGTTCTTTAAATAAAAGATGTTATTTAGATAATAGCATATTTCATAAAGATTATTGAAATCATACAAGTAGGTATAATTCAATAAGTTTAATCGTTTTTCCAATAGTAGAAATAACCATCTTCGGCACCCAAGAGCAAATCGGGCTTTCCTTTTTTGTCCCAGTTAACGATAGTAGGACTGGTGGTATGGCCAGCAAGTTTTTTATTCGATAAATCACCTTTAAAATTAAAGTTGACCGTTTTTGAGTTGGCTTCTTCACCCATATTTTCTAGGAGCCCTGCATTTATTCCATTTATCAAAATATCGATATCGCCATCTTGATCCCAATCGGTAAAAGCCAGTTTTCGTCTACCGCTTGCTCCATATTTTTGTTCATTGAGTCTTAATGGACCGTTTGATTTATCTATTAATATGTTTTTACGATCAAATGTACCGTTGCTAGAGTTAAAGATGCGCTGACCCGGTTTTAATAGAAGTTCATTTTTAATTTTATATCGTTCATGAAAGCTTAAATAACCATCAATGTCCAATACTATCAAATCCATTAAACCATCTTTGTTCCAATCTATGGCAGTAGGAGTAGTTCTCCATTGAGTAGCTAAAGAGTTTGGTTCTGGATCCCACCAGTACCAATCGGGTTTGGGTGTTTCGCCATTCCATTGCACATGAATGGGTTTTTCAGGACAAAGTTTTGGGTTTCCTTTTGTGCCTATATTTTCGTACCAAATAATTTTTCCCCATATTGAGTTTACGATGATATCCTTTAATCCATCATTATTCCAGTCTTCTACCGACAAAGTAGTGTAGCCCCATTTTGCTTCACAAGGACCTTGAATAGAACCATTATCTCCTGCTTGAATTCTTATAGTTTTATTTTCAGAGGATAATAATTTTGGGGCATCCCATTTGGGAGTATCCTTCCCATCCAAATTTTCAATAAATGCGATGTATCCTGCGGAATTACCACAGATTAAATCTTCATCACCATCATCGTCCCAATCGGTACTAAAAGGAGTGACTAGTGCACCGAATTTCACGTACTCAGCCTGTTGCTGAAAGTATTTCGGGGTATTGAAAATAGGCATGTTGTTCTTAATCTTTCCAGTATTCTCGATAAAAGCTACCCTGCCATCTTCATCACCTACAATCAGGTCGATGTCCCCATCCTTATCCCAGTCTAAAGAAACGGGTAAAATCATTTCAAGGTCCATTGTTATTATGCCTGTATCATTTGCTAAGTACTTGCCCTTCGCATATTTTGGTTTTTCTCGAGTGCCTATATTTTCGAACCATGTAAATTTATCCATGAATTCACCACAGATAATATCTAAATCTCCATCATTATCGTAATCGTCGAAATTAGGAGTGGGGGCTCCATAGACATCAATAGGTACACCGCCTGCAGTAATCTTATTTTTTAGTTCATAGGTGCCGTTTACGTTTTCAATTAAATACACATAACCGTGAAGTGGTCCGTTCGTCCAGGCTCCATTATCATTAAACGCATTATCCCAGCCGTAATCTTCGCCATCTTGAATACCAACAATGATATCTAAATCACCATCATTTTCGTAATCAACATATTTCCACTGGTTGAATCGTATTTTATTATGGAGTTTATCAAAGGCATCCTTAGGGTATAGTATTTCAGATTTATCGGCAAATGTATTTTTAAAATCTATTAATTCCTCGCCTGGTCGTAAAAAACGAGGCTCTCCATTTACATAAGATACTTGTATGTGCTTTACGGGGTCATCACTAACTTTAACTGGAGGGGCAAACACCGGAAAAGAATCACCACTAGTATTTTCAAAAAAGAAGATACCATTAAAAGGTACATCGCTACAAGAAACCAATAAATCGTAGTCCCCATCATTATCGTAGTCTATAGGTAGCGGTGAAGCCCATAATCCAACTCCAAGATCTACTGTTAAGTCTGGGTTGTTGTATTGTAATCTTTCGAACTTGGCTGAGTTTGTGGATATTGGGGCACTTGTTTCATCACTTACACCATAAGCTAGAATAAAGAATAAATAAGCTAAAAATAATGGTTTGTTCCAATTCATGATGTATAAATTCAAGTTTGAATAAAAATAGTGATGCTTAGTGTGTGGTACAACATGATTTTTGATATTATTATATGGAAACTTAACCTTTTTGTGAAATTTCATTTTTTCATATAAGCAAAGGATAATCTTAGCTTTGTTATTAGAACTTGTCTTATTAGCTCATAATTATAAAGTTTTAATAAGTAAAACCAATTTTTTCAAAAAATTATTCAATAATTATGTTTTTAAGATTAGGGTAAAATACCATGTATTTTAATCAATAATGATGAAACAAGCACAGTGCTATATGGGTAATTTTAGCGACTGATTTAATTCTGTGTATTATGAGAAAACTAATAATTATTGTAGGTCTTATTTTTTCAATGCTTACAAATGCTCAAGAGTATAAAGATGTACCATATCTTCAAGATTACGCTGTAAAATTTGCGCTGAATGATGCGAATAAAGGCGCAACGCTATTACAGATTAGAAGCGACCGGAATTTGGCGATAAAAATGCTTTCTGATAATGGTCTTTTAAATGCATATGAAAATGAATTGTCATCAGATATGCAGTACAGACCGCTAACAGATATGAAAATAGTTGCTTTCGACAACTATCAAAAGCAATACGTTTATTTGACTGACACCTCTGTTTTAAGTAATGCATGGGGTGGTACTTTTGAAGTGGAACATGGTATTCAGAAACCAACTCATTTTGTAATGGGTTCAGATTTTAACTCTTTAGTGACATCGTCAAATGAAATTAAATTAATTAATAGAGAAGGAAAGGTGATTTGGGAAGCTAATCAAATTGGATTGAACCCTATTTCACTACACTTTGATGTTAAGCAAGGTCGTTTTTTACTTTTGAGCGATAATGCTATTTATGTGATTACTCTTGCAAATCCTGAATTAAAAAAAATATTCTCCGGATCAAATCTAACTGCTATGGCGGTTTATAATAATGATATTGTAGTTGGTACCAATAATGGTATAATTACCTTATCAGGAATGACGGCAACAGAAAGTGAAGTCAATCAAAAATTACCTTGGACAGAGATTACGGCACTTGAAAGTATTAATGAAGAACTTTGGTTTGGATCTACTAAAGGAGCGTTTAAGTTACGTAAAGATGGAAAATACGATTACTATGCATCAGAGCGTTGGTTGGTTGATGATGAGGTTATTGATATTGCCGAGGGACCTGAGAATAGTGTACTAATAGCTACCAAAACAGGTTTGTCTCAAATAAAATTTGTGTCGATGACCTTGGCTGAAAAAGCTGAGTATTTTCAAAAAATTCAACGATTGCGTCATATTCGATATGGTCTTACTGCTAATCTTGAATTGAAAATACCTGGTGACTTAACAACTGGTTATTATCATGATACTGATAATGATGGTTTATGGACATCTATGTATTTGGCTGGGGAGTTATATCGCTATGCGGTAACAAAAGATGAAGATGCAAAGCAAAATGCATATGAAGCTTTTGAAGCAATGGAAAGGTTAACTGCACTTCCTCCTATGCATGGTTTTCCAGCAAGATCTTTTGAACGTGATGGTTATGAAGTTGGTTTGCATGCCAACGGTTTTTCCGAAGAATGGTATAAAAAACATGTAGCTGAAAATGGAAGAATATGGCAATTAGCAGAGGATAAAAAATGGCGTTGGAAATCTACCACGAGTAGTGATGAAACTTGTGGACACTTTTATGTTCATGCACTTTTTGCTGAATTAGCGCCGGATCAAGAATGGAAAGACCGCGCGATACATCAAATAAAAATTCAGATGGATCATATTATGGATAATAATTGGTATTTGGTTGATTGGAATGGTAAGCCAACTGCGTGGGGTAAATGGAATCCAAAATATGTAAATAGCTTTCCTATAAATGTCGGCGATAGAAGATTAAATTCTACACTAATTCTTTCTTTTTTACAAACCACATATCATTTTACAAAAGATGAAAAATATAAGAAGGCAGCTCTCAAGTTAATCAAGAGATATGGTTATGATGAAAATGCAAATAGACCAGCAACTACAATCGGCTTTGAAGAAGGAGAGTATTTGAGTGACAAATGGAACCATTCCGATGATGAAATGTATTTTTTAACTATCCCAAGTTTTGTTAATTATTCGTTTACTGAAGAACAGCGATTAAAGCATTTCGAAACTGTAAAAAGCCATTGGGAAATTGAACGTTCAGAAAAAAATCCGTTGTGGAATTACTTATTTGCATTAACAGGTGCAGCGAAAGTTGATGTTGAAGAATCTGCTTGGAATCTGCGTGAATATCCGATGGATATGATTGATTGGAAAATTGATAATAGTCATCGTAAAGATTTAGTTGAAATTGAGCCGAATTTTAGAAGTCAAACCTATTCAGAAGTATTACCTCCAGACGAACGTGTTTTGCATAAACACAATGGTGCATATAGAAATAATGGAGGCAGTGGTATGCAAGAATACGCACCTTATATTTACCTGTTGCCTTATTGGGCAGGTCGCTATGCAGATTTAATTAGTGAGCCTAAACAATAAAGAGTTTGTAGATTTTTTTTAAATGAAAACCATAAAAAATGAAAAATTATAAGTATTTAATTCTTTTCGTTGGGATCTTTTTCGTGTCCTGTGCCAGTCTAAAAAACACGACAGATTTACCTGAAGTTTTACATTTGTTTTATGACTCAAATGCTAATACTGTTTTGGTGGCTGCCCATCGAGGAGCACACAATGGTAATTTTGAAAATTCTATTGCTTCAACAAAACATGCAATAAAAATCGGTGTTGATGTAATTGAAGCTGATGTAAAAACAACCAAAGATGGGTATCTAATTTTAATGCATGATTCTAGTATCGATAGAACTACTACCGGAAAAGGTGAAGTTGAGGATTTAACTTTGGCTGAAATCAGAAAGTATAAACTTAAAGCACCTTATGGAAGAATTAGTAAAGAAGTCGTTCCAACCTTTGAAGAATTTTTAAAAGTAACCAAAGGTAAAATTATGGTAGATGTCGATATGAAAACTGATAATGTAAAGGGTATTTTAAAGGTAGTTCATGCCCTTGATATGCAGAAAGAGGTATTTTATTTTGACAATGATTATGATCAATTAGATTTAATAAAGGAGATTGATAAGTCGGCGCAACTTATGCCACGGGCCTATTCATTACAAATGGCAGATTCTGCTATTGTGAAGTATGCTCCGCCAGTCGTTCATATTGATTCAAAATTCAATACCAAAGAAGTTGGTGATTTATTAAAAAATAACAATTCTAGAATATGGATAAATACGTTGGGAGAAAAAGATGCGCTTATTCGATATGGTAAAGGAGAAGAGGTTATTCAAGAACTGATTAAGTATGGTGCGAACATTATTCAAACCGATGAGCCTGAAATGCTTTTGGAATTATTAAGAAACAATGGTTTACATAAGTAATTTTGAATTTTCAAATTAGTCACATTAAAAATCGCTGCTTGTCACATTGATATTTCTTAAACTAAAAAAGTAAATTTAGATTATTGTAAATAATGGGCTTTATTAACAAATTAGCTTGGGCAAATAGTGGAAGGATATGTGTTAATTATCATATTTAAAATTAAAAAATACTTCAACTAGATGTATTTGATAAATATTCAATGTTTATAATTGATCTTAAAATTGTAAATATTGAATCATGGTTGCATGAAGATTTAATTTGGCTAGACAAGTTGAAATTGCAATTCAACCATATCTGTAGTTTCAAAAGTTCCGTGTTATTCGTGAGTATAAAACGTTTTACGTTGATTTTTTTTCGGAAATGATGCTATTGCCATGAAAAGAAAAGAGATGTGATAGGTGTATTCTAAAAGTGTTTTAATTATAGAATTTTACATCTTTAGATTTTACTTAGAATTAAGCGATAACTTTATGGTTCAAGTTGAACCATGAAAATATTAATTGTAGAAGACGAACAAGCTTTACAACAATCGATATCCATTTATTTGGAGAAGGATGGTAATTTATGTGAAGTAGCATCCGATTTCAAAGAAGCGGTCTACAAGGTTCATTTATACGATTACGATTTGGTAATTCTTGATGTAAATCTAATTACTGGCAGTGGTCTAGATGTGCTAAAAGTTTTAAAAAAACAGAAAAAAGAATGTGGAATTATAATAATTTCGGCTAATAATTCTTTGGACGACAAATTGAATGGGTTAGACCTAGGAGCAGACGATTATATTACAAAACCTTTTCATTTAGCGGAACTCAACTCCCGTATTAAAGCAGTTTTACGAAGGGGGAAATACGGAGGTGACGATATGTTAATCTTCAATGAGATAAAAGTCGATACAAAATCACGAACAGCTTATATCAATTCAAAGTCATTACAATTGACAAGAAAAGAATACGATCTTCTAGTATTTTTTATGACTAACAAAGGTAGGGTTCTCTCAAAAGAAATTATTGCTGAACATTTGTGGGGTGACAATAGTGATCTAGCCGATAATTTTGATTTCATTTATGTACATATAAATAATTTGAGAAAAAAATTAACGGCTGAAGGAGCAAAATATATTAAAACCGCGTATGGTAGCGGATATAAATTTATAGAAGACTAATACGGTGGTAGAGAAATCTAAAAAAGTACGTTTGATTCAAAAAACTTCCCAGACCTTTCTCTGGATAAGTTTTATTTTAATGGTTGTAAGTACTATAGTGCTTTATTTTTACGTCAAAAATCTTTTACGAGAAGAAGTAGAAGAGGAACTTTTTTCTACACTGTCTAGAGTCGAAATAGCATTGACTAATAATAAGACACAATTTTCATTAGCTCCTCTAGTAGATGTGTCAGAAGTACCTGAAATTAAAGCACAGATACTAAAAGATACTATCATATATGACCCATCACAAAAAGAGATGGAAGAGTTTAGAGAACTTACCACCTTTAAGAAAATCAATCAAAAAAATTATAAAATATCGGTCCGTAACTTAGTTATAGAATCTGAAGACATATTGGTAGCAATAATATTATCATACTTGATAATTATCGTCTCTGTCTTCATTATTCTTTTCTATTTTAGCAAGGTTAGGAATAAAAAACTTTGGCTGCCTTTTTTTAAAAACTTAGAATCGATGAAGAGTTTTTCGCTGATTTCAGATAAACCTATAAGTTTGGTTGATAGTGAAATACTTGAGTTTTCTGAACTTAATACTGAAATTGAAATTTTAACCAATAAGGTACGTGGAGACTATAAAAATTTGAAACAGTTTACGGAAGATGTATCACACGAGCTTCAAAACCCATTAGCTATCATTCAAGCCAAAATTGAAAATATCATTAATGGAGATAATTTAAATGATAACCAATTTGGGCATTTAACCTCTATACAGAAAGATATTCAACGACTTACCCAGATGAACAAACGATTGACGTTACTAACCAAAATCGAAAATAATCAGTTTGCAAAAGTGGAGCAAGTAATAATTACAGACTTAGTTCAAGAAACCATTACTAATTTTTTGGAAATTACATCTTCCAAAATTGAATACCATAAGAAAGATGTCATCTATGTTCAGATGGATCGTTATTTAGCTGAAATTTTATGCAATAACCTTATTTCAAATGCTATAAAACACAGCCCAAATAAAGGTAATATAGTTGTGGAGGTTATGGGAAATAATTTTTCGGTCTCGAATGAGGGGAATTTGGCGTTAGAGAATCCTGAAAAATTATATTCACGTTTTTATAGGGAATCAGAAACTAATAAATCTACAGGATTAGGACTGGCTATTGTGAAGCGTATCTGTGATCTTTATAATTTTAGTATTACTTATCATTTTAAAGAAGACAAGCATATTTTTACTATTAATTTTAATGGGCATATATAAAGACTGTCAACAAACATATTTATTGTCATAACTTTAAATTCTCTTTAGGATTACATTCTACTTTTGTTTTTTAAATAATTGAAATCACTAGAATGCGAAATACTATAATTTTCTTATTACTATTTTTCACGGCTCATTATTTTTATGCTCAAGACAATGTAATTGTTACAGGGCAGTTGTTCGATTCCGAAACACAGGAGACCTTACCCTTTGCTAACGTTTCAATTAATTCTTTTGCCGATAATATACTTGTAACGGGAGCAATTACCGATATTGATGGGCGATTTGAAATACAAGAAATACCCTTGGGAAAATACAAAGTTTATTTTTCTTTCATAGGTTATGCAAGTACGCAGCAGAACTTAGTTGCAGGAGGGCTCAATACTATATTCGATTTGGGTAAAATCGAATTGAAGCCATCTGCGGAGGCTTTAATGGAAGTTCAGGTAACAGGAAAACAAGCAACTACTAATTCAGACCTCAATAAAAAGACCTTCAGTTTAGCGGATAATATTGCGCAATCGGGCGGTTCGGTATTGGATGCGATGAAAACCATGCCTGGGGTTGCATTTGACCAAGAAGGAAAAGTGGTGCTTCGCGGAAGCGATAAGGTCATTGTGCTAATAGATGGTAAGCAAAGTAGCTTGACAGGATTTGGCAATCAAAAAGGTCTAGGAAATATTCCAGCATCCAATATCGAGAAAATCGAGATTATCAATAACCCATCAGCCAAGTACGATGCTAATGGTTTTGCAGGTGTCGTAAATATCATTTACAAAAAGGAGAAGCAGACGGGTCTAAATGGAGATATAGGTCTTTCTTTTGGTTTGGGGGCATTGGGAAAAAGGAAACCAGATACAAATACCGACTTAGGTAGTTTCAGCGTAAATCCAAAACTGATACCTAGCATCAATCTGAATTACAAAAAAGATAAGGTCAACTACTTTTTACAATCAGAATTCATCCTTCAAGAGGCGTTGCCTAATAATGAATTTACAACTCGAAATTATGAGGATGGACGGAATATAATTTCTCAAGTACCTGAAAATCGAAAGCAATTCCGTTCCATTATCAATGGAGGAATTGATTTTGAATTGGACGACAAAAACAGCTTTACTATTTCAGGGCTTTACGACCGAGAAAAACACATTGATACAGCGCAAGTAGCCTTTACAGATTTGAATAAAAATACCCGAAATAGATTTTATAACTGGCGAGAAGAAGAAGTGACGCGATATATTAATGCATCTGCAAACTACAGACATCAATTTGAGCAAACAGGCCATACCTTGAGTGCAAATGTTCAATATACCCAAGGGTTGGAAGATGAAACGTATTCCTTAAATGATAGTTCCTCTGTACGGGTTGGTAGGGATAAAACCAATATTCTTGCTATAGAAAATACTACTAGTATTTCTACAGATTATGTACGTCCTTTAAAAAGCGGACGTATTGAACTTGGGGCAAAATTACGCATTAGAAGATTGCCTGTAGAATATACGATAACCCCAGGCGAACAATCTGTTATTTATCCCGATTTAGGAACGTTTTCTAATTGGGGCGAGAATCTTTTTGCTGGTTATGTAAATTATCTCATGGAAAAAGAAAAGTTCGATATAGAAGCTGGACTACGTGCAGAACAAACCGACGTCTTTTATGATCTTGACCCTGTTAATGCGTACTATCCAAACAACGACAAGTACAATTACTTTGAACTTTTTCCGAGTATTCGGTATACCTACAAATTAAATGATAATAATAGGTTGTCTGCTTTTTATAACCGGAGGATAGATCGCCCAGGTGAACCCGAGCTTCGTATTTACCCAAAGTATGATGATCCCGAATTACTTAAAGTAGGTAATCCGTACTTACGTCCTCAATTTACAGATGCCTTTGAAGTTGCTCATAAATATTCTTGGACTACTGGTTCTTTGTTCTCAGCGTTATACCATCGAATGACAAAAGATCAATACATGCGTATATTCAGTATTGATGACTCGAATCCAGATTATGAAATTGTAAATAAAATTTATCAGAATACTGGTGACGCTACCAATACAGGTGTTGAGTTTTTAGTCAGTCAAGATATCACTAATACGTTTAAGTTATCTGCAAGTTTTAATGGATACGAGAATGTGATAAAGGAGTTTGAAGGCATTTTGCTTTTTCCGTTTGAGCGACAATTTACGCTTGCAGAATCTAATGATATAGCGTGGGACGCTAAGATTACTAGTGAATTTGTATTGCCTTGGGAGATAGCAGCTCAGCTAACAGGGGTCTACTTTTCCAGTAAAAATATTCCACAAGGTGATCAACTTGCGCGCTCTTCAATAGATTTTGGGCTTAAAAAATATGTGTGGGGTAAAAAGGGGGAAATTACCATTGCTGCCACAGATGTTTTTAACACGTTCGGTATTCGGCAAGAAATAATCGGGAATGGTTTTACATCTCGTTATGAAAACTACTTTGAAACCCAAGTAATACGGGTTGGAGTAAAATATAAATTTTAAAAATTTATTATATGAAAGCTTTAAACAAAGTAGCCAAAATTACACTGTTGTTCTGGTTAATGAAAATTGTTGCCACAACTTTAGGTGAAACCCTGGGCGATTTTATTGCTCAGACTTTAGGGTTGGGATATACCATAGGCATTCTTATAACACTCCTCTTTTTTGCAATTGTTTTAACGGTTCAATTATATCAGAAAAAATATGTTCCATTGTGGTTTTGGCTAGTTATCATAGCCACTACAACGCTAGGTACCGAAATTTCAGATTTTATTGATCGTAGTTTACATTTAGGTTATACTTGGGGCAGTATTTTATTATTTACAGGTCTTGTGATTACACTTTTTGCTTGGTGCAAAAAGTTTAGAAATCTTGAAGTTTATCCTATAGTAAAAACAAATAAAGAAGTTTTTTACTGGATTGCAATTCTATTTTCGAACAGCTTGGGTACAGCTTTTGGTGATTATTTAAGTGATGTAGTGGGGCTTAGTTATCTCAACGGGGCCATGGTTACAGCAACAATTATAGTATTGGTTGTCATTCTTCATTATTTTTCAAAAATCAATAGAATAGTACTATTTTGGGTGGCATTTATTTTTACAAGACCATTTGGTGCAACTTTCGGGGATTTCTTGACCAAGCCTTTGGCTAAAGGAGGTTTGGATTTAGGTACTTTGCCAGCTTCTGTCGTTTCCTTGGTTATAATGGCGGTACTGATTTATATTTCTCATCGTCAAATTTCCTCAAAAGTTAACGATTAAGGTCTAGTTTGGCAATATACATTTGCTGCCATTTTTTTCTTTAGATTCTCTTTAATTCAACTTTAGAATTCAATTGTAGGTTTACTTTAAATTTTAAAACACAAAGAGAAAATGAGGAAAACAAAAAAAATAACTACAGTTTTATTTGCTGTGGCAATAGGGTTTAGTATTTATTCTTTTGAAACAAATGAAGATGCCCCGCAAAAAGTAAAAGAAGCTTTTGTCAAGAAATTTCCAGATACAAAAAAGGTGAAGTGGGAAAAGGAATCTGATACGGAATGGGAGGGTGAATTTCAAATTAATGGTATGGAATGTTCTGCCAATTTTTTAGAAGATGGAACTTGGATAGAGACTGAGCAAGAGATAAAAAAGAAATCTATACCTGCCAACATAAAAACCGCTTTAACAACCCATTTTTTGGATTACAAGATAAAAGAGGTTGAATTACTAAAAACTTCGGGTGGCTCTTTTTACGAGCTCGAATTGATTAAAAATAAGGAAGAATTGGAAGTGGTCATCGATATAGATGGTATAATATTAAATAAAAAAGTAGCGTTGAAAGACAAAGAAGATAGGTATTAGTAGATGTGATTACATGTTTTAGTGATTGAAAAAAAGGTGGTAAGATTGTGAATCTAATTGCCTTTTTTTCAATTAGTCAAACTTTAAGATTTCTTTAGATTCTCCTATTACTTTTGGTTTATAACAAAAGTATACAAGACTATTTAAGGCTTGACTTATTGCAAAAAATAATGCATTGAAAAATAAAATTTTAGCGTCAATTTTTCTTTTAACAACATGTTTCTTCGTATCAGAAAGGACAAATGCACAAAGCAAATCTATAGAATCTGCCGGTGATATTATATTATTTGCTTTACCTGCTACAGCTTTAACAGGTTCCTTAATCGCCAAAGACTATAAAGGTACTTGGCAATTTACTAAGGGGGCTGTTTTAAATCAGGCTGTGACAATTGGGCTCAAATATGGCTTAAATAAAAATCGTCCTTACGGTAATGGTGAAAGAGCATTTCCATCTGGACATACTTCTACAACATTTCAAAGTGCAACATTCATTCAAAGAAGATATGGGTGGAAATACGGTATTCCTGCCTATGCTCTTGCAGGTTTTACAGGATATAGTCGTATCAATGCTCAAAAACATGATGGTTGGGATGTTCTTGCAGGAGCTGCAGTAGGTATCGGTAGTTCTTACCTTTTTACGACACCTTATCAACGTGAACATATGCAATTGACTTTTGCCAGTTGGGAAGATAATTACCTATTAGGATTTGCTTATAAATTTTAAACCAGATTAAAAATGGAAAAAGACATTGTTTTTAAAGATGCACAAAGACCTGCTTATGACTTTAAGTTCAATAAGGAAGTTGCTACTGTATTTGATGACATGGTCGTACGCTCGGTTCCTTATTATGAAGAGATGCAACGTATGATTGCTGAGCTTACTAAAGATTTTGCCGTTAAAGGTTCTAATGTTTATGATTTAGGTTGTTCAACTGGTACAACTATGATTAATCTTGATAAAATACTTGATAAGGAAATTCATTTTGTTGGAATAGACAACTCTGATGAAATGCTGTTAAAATGCGAAAGTAATCTTGCAGAAGCCGGTGTAAAACGCAGAGTATCTTATGAGAATCAAGATTTAAACTGCGATATTGAATTAAAGAATCCATCAGTGGTTATTTTTTGTTTGACTTTACAATTTCTTCGTCCGTTAAACAGGGAAAAAATATTAAGAAAAGTATGTGAAAGCCTGCCAGAAAATGGAGCAGTTATATTAATTGAAAAAATACTTACGGAACACTCTATCTGCAATCGATTATTTATAGAACATTATTATCAATTCAAAAAAAGGAACGGATATAACGAAACGGAGATTGCTAAGAAAAGGGAGTCCTTAGAAAATGTTCTCGTACCGTATCAGTTATCGGAAAATGAGACATTATTAAGGTCATGTGGATTTCGTTTTACAGAGGTTTTCTTCAAATGGTACAATTTTACAGGTCTAATCGCAATAAAGTAATATGGTCAAAATAGGCAACTTTTTATTCAAAACAAGAAACTATTTATTTCCGATTTTTTATGTATTTCTTTTTCTTCCATTTACACGGATTTCGGAGAATTATATGAAGGTGTTTTTCATAGGCTTGGCAATTGCAATCTTAGGTCAGCTAGTTCGGATGCTCACCATAGGTTTAGTTTATATTGTGCGAGGTGGGCGAAATCGAAGAATATATGCAGACGGATTGGTAACTGATGGTCTTTTCTCGCATAGCAGAAACCCAATGTATGTTGGTAATATATTATTGATTATTGGAATGAGCATTTTGTCCAATTCACTTTTTGCAGTATTGGTCATGATCCCCTTGTTCATTTTTATATATCAAGCTATTGTACGTGCCGAGGAAAATTATTTAAGTAACTCGTATGGGGCAGGTTTCGATATATATTGTTCTCAAGTTAATCGTTGGTTTCCGAAATTAAAAGGTATAAGGGCGACATTTAAATCGAACGATTTCAATTTAAAGAAAGTAGCTTTTAAAGAATACAACACATCTTATTTGTGGATGTTGGGAGCTGTGTTGCTTTTAGCCTATAATACCAATTGGTTAAGAACAGAATTAAACATGGAAAATGAAGGTGTTTATTTCCTTGCGGCTATAGGTGTTTTGACAACGTTATATTTCACTATTAGATTCTTTAAAAAACGAGAAAGGCGTTTGCAGAGTAAAAAAATAGTTACTGAACAATCTTTATAATATGAAAAGTTCACTCACAATTTTATTGACAATATTTACTTTGATACAACTTTCGGCTCAAGTTGATAGCACAAGTATAAAACCTAAAGGAAATCTGTTCAAAAAAAGTATAGTTCCTTTGTCTCTAATAGGTACAGGAATCTTATTATCCGATAGTGGTTTTGAGAAGTCATTTAATACTACAACTAGAAATTGGGT